>ENA-UOJP01000056-UOJP01000056.1-human-gut-metagenome-genome-assembly--contig:-C102-NODE-56-length-251556-cov-20.031467_pt1 | contig 251556 bp, 233 predicted proteins | sample MGYA00242353_ERZ723900 | MGnify/ENA metagenome assembly ERZ723900 | reverse complement strand
AATATTTCCTGCCAGGGGGCTTTTTTGTACTGTCCGCACAAGATGGGGCAGTTCATAGCCCCGTCAATCTGGCTGGCTTCATAAATATCCGGAGAGATTGTTTTTAAACCAGCCAAGAAAATCGTAGCATAAAACCCAAGCACCTGCCAGATATAAACCAAAGCTACACAGTAAGGAGTCAGGGTTTGGCCGCCTATCCACTCCTGCTGCCAGCTTTCCAGCCCGATTTGCTGTAGAAAGGCATTGACCAGACCCATATGAGGATCCAAAATAAAGACCCACATCAAGCCGACTAGGATAGGAGCGATGACGTTTGGAGAAAAATCCATTGCCTTGATCAAATTGTTTCCACGGAAAGGTTTTTCCAATAAAAGTGCTAGTCCAAAAGACCCAGGGATCAAAACGACAACCGTGCACAGTAGGATTATCACAGAGTTTTTTAAAGCGATAAAAAAGAATTTGTCCTGAAATAAGTTCGTATAGTTTGTAAAACCAAGAAATTCCGGCGAACCGATCCCGGAGAATTTTGTAAAGCTATAAAATATAGTAACAAAGACGGGAATAATAATAAAAAGCAGATAAAGCGCCAAGGTCGGAAGAATCATCAAAACCATAATTCTGCGTTTACTGAGCCAATGCATAAGAACCTCCTAAATTCGCAAAAGAAATCGGCGGTGGCAGCTTTGCCACCGCCGATTTTCGGTAAAGTTCGATTATACTAATCCCATCGCCTTCATTTGATCATCCAGGAATGTAAGAGCCTCCTCCGGAGAGTAAATTCCATTGAGCACACCGGAAATACTTTCAAAAAAGGTCGCCTCAAACTCACCAGGCAAATACATATTGGGAGCGGTAGCCGGGCTGGGAAGATCATCACCGACCTTTTCCATGACACGTGAAAACACAGGATATTCCGCAGAGTCTACCGTTCCGGTATATTTGGTAACAGGAACACTTTGATTTTCCTCTACGATAATACGGGTTCCCTCCGTACCATAATAGTACTTCAGGAAATCAATCACAGCCGCGTACTTCTCAGGATCCTCCTTCTGAAGTTTGCCGGACACCACATAAGGATGGGAAGCAGGCTTCATAGAAATTTCCTGGTTACCTACGCCGTCAGTATAGGTAGGACCCCATCCGAAATAAATATCCTCGGCAAAATTACTCTGTTCAAATTTTTTGGTATCCCATACTCCACTGTCAAACATGGCGGCTTTCTCACCTAAAAATAACTCGGTGGCCTCCCAATAGCCAATAGACGACACATTTTCAGGCCACATATTAGCTTCCGTCATTTCCTCCAGCTTTTGATAGAATTTTAAATAATCCGGATTGTTCCAGTTCTCGGTACCGGCGAGAATGTTGTCAATATGATCATAATATCCAAACCGGCAGAAATCATTCAAAAGCGCCCAGCAGCTCCAGGCATCTGTGGTACCCCGGGCCATCGGGATAATTCCATTCTCATTGAAAACTTGACAGCAGTGCATCAGATCTTCATAGGTTTCAGGAATTTCCAACCCAAACTGGTCAAAGAGCCTTTTATTATACCAGACGCCATTGCATTGCAGTTCGCAGGGCAGGCCGTAGATTTTACCATCCACCTTTAAAACATCCAGCATGTTGTCTAAAAATCCAGCAGCAAACTCCTCGTCGCCCAAAATATCATCAGTCAAGTCTGCAAGTTGGCCGGCTTTTACCATTTCAAGGCCGTTTCCCACTTTTACGTAAAAAAGGTCCGGCAGGGAGTCAGACTGGGCGGCAAGCTTCATTTTTGTTTCATGCTCGTCTGCCGCGGTACCCTGAACATCGATGACCACATTCGGGTGGTCCTTCATATAAGATTGGATTACACCCCACACCTGAGGAGCTTGGTTTTGAACATCCGCCACATGCTCAGCAAAAACAATGGTAGTTTTTTCATCTGTACCGCTTGTGGAGCTACCGGCGCTGACAGTATTCGATGCATCCGAAGAAGATTCTCCGCTTGAAGCACAGCCAGTGACAGATAAAGCCAATGCCCCTGCTAATAAACCCGCTAAAATTCGTTTTACGTTTAGCTTCATTTTTCAAAAACTCCTCTCAGTTCTGTTGTGCCAATCACTCAGTAGAAATGGGGGTGTGAAATGAAACTGAACCACGGGAAATCAGTTCCGGATCGATGACCAAACGAATAGGCTCTATCTCCTGTCCTGTTCCCGCAAGCTTAATACGACGCATAATCACCTGGCACACCTGTGACCCAACCGAATCGAAAGCATGCGCGATCGTGGAAATATTATAAGCCGTTGCCCAAGAAAGGTCATCATAAATGATCAGGCTGATATCTTCAGGGATCTTCAGGTTCAATTCACCCAGCGCCTGAACCACATTAATGCTGATTGGTTCATTAACCGCCAAAATAGCGGTAGGCTTTAATTTTTCTATTCTTTCTTTAATAATATTTTTTATGCTTCCTTCAAAACTAAGCTTGCATAGAAACTCTGGATTCACGTCAATGTTAAATTCCTGAAAAGCGCGAAGATAACCGGGCTCTCTTTCGGGGCGTATCGCCCAATACTTATAAAACATAGCAATCCGGCTATGTCCGCTTTTCAGAAAATGCTTTACCGCTGTGTAAGTACCCAATTCATCGTCAAATTGGAGCGTGTCCAATTCAGGATAAACAGAAGAAAAGAGCTGCAGCATGACAATACCGTTCTCTTTCAAACGATAAACAATATCGTATCGGGTATCTGTCATCGGCTCAAAAATAACAGCTTTCACATTGAGCTGCATCAGGAGTTCCAGGTTGCTGTTGAATTGATGAACGTCATCATTACAGTAAAGAATTAAAACCCGATAATGATAGCGTTCAAATTCTTTGGAAATTGCCTCGATCATGCGGTTAAAGAAAGGATTCAAAATGCTTCCCACTACAATTCCCACTGTGTTCTTGGCCGCTGTTTTTTGCGTCTTTTCCGAAGAAGCTTTATGGGTATACGACAACGTTTTCGCTGCTGCTATTACCCGATTCCGAACATCCTCGCTAGTGGTATAATCTTCGTTAAATACTTTATATACCGTTGCTACAGATACTCCAGCCACTTGTGCGACATCTCTAACTCTACTCATAATAGTAATACCTCTTATATCGATAATTTTCGGCTAAACTATCATCATAGTAGCAATTAGCGATTGTGGTGTCAAGCTTTTTCAGAAAATAATTTGAATTTCTGGATAATTCTCCGGAAAATTATCCGTAAATTCTAGTTTGATTATATCGGCCAAATATAATTTTGTCAACAAACTTCCAGCTAAACAACCAAATAAGCATTAATATATACACTTTTTCTATAAAAAATACACCGCTATTTACAAATAAAAAATTTATAACTTTTATTTTTTATTTAATTTGTTGACAGTTTTTAAAATGCATGGTATAAATTTATCAGATAATTATCGGATAATAATTTCCAAGAAGGTGTAAAAATGGCTTATTTCACTTGTGAAAGCGCTGTACCATTAACCCATATAGAAAGCGGTATGCTGATTTCCAGCGGTGGTTTTCAACATATAAATCGAAAGCTAGATTATTATGTTTTGCTTTTGGGCCGGGAAGGAACCCTATATCTCACCAGTGAAAATATCCAGTATGAAATAAAACCTCATACCTATCTTCTTTTGCAGCCTGGACAGGAACACTTTGGATATCAGGTTTCTCAGGGGCCTCTGTCTTATTACTGGATTCATTTCAACACCAGCCGCAACCAGGTAAAGATAACAAATGACTATTATCCAGGCAAAAGCGGATACTGTTTTCCCAAATGGGGAATTTTCCCCTCCAGTCCCCGCCTTGATCTTTTGCTGCATCAGTTATTGGATATTTCCAGCCAGAAAAGGTCCCCCAACGGTGACTATGCGGTAAGCCTTTTGCTGCTTGAGCTCAGCTGGGCGTATCAAAACGCTTCAAATTTTCATTGCGGCTCTCCTCAACGGCAGGTTTTTGAAATTTCTGAGTGGATCCGGCTGCATATCCATGAGCCTCAGACAGTATCGCGAATCGCGATGGAGTTTAATTACCATCCGAATTACCTCTCTACTTTGTTTAAGCGGGTAACCGGAGACACCCTTCTCCACTACATCAACCGCCAAAAGGTCTCTTATTCCGAAGAACTGCTTTTGAATACCGTTCTTCCGATTAAGCAAATTGCTCTATCCTCTGGATTTGAGGATGAAAAACATTTTATGAAGCTATTTAAACAGTATAAGGGGGTCACTCCAAGCCAATATCGAAACAGTTTTTGTCAAGTTCATCTCAACCACAAGTAACCTCCTTTGTTTTCTGCACTTTTATCAAGAAATAAAGGTTGTGAAACAGCAGAAAATCAAGTATTCTCCTTAAGAAAGAAAATGATAAATTTTTAGGAGGAGTTATCATGCATTGTCTATCAGATTTTATTCCCTGGAATCAGGTGTCAGTAACAGGTGATTTTGTCGGGCACATACAGGAGCTGATAAGAACAGAAGTCCTTCCCTATCAATGGGAAGCGCTGAACGACCAGATCGCAGGCGCGGAGCCAAGCCACTGCTTAGATAATTTTCGCGCTGCCTCAGAAAAAAAAGGCCATATCCAGTTTCATGGACAGCCGTTTCAGGACAGCGATATTTACAAGTGGATTGAGGCCGCAGCCTATACCCTTGCCTGGCATCCTGACTCGGACCTCGAAGCAAAAGCCGATCAGGCTATCGAGCTGATTTGCGGAGCCCAGCAACCGGACGGGTATTTGAACACCTATTTTATCCTTACAGGCGCACAAAGGTGGACCCATCTATTAGACGGCCACGAGTTATACTGCGCCGGACATTTAATGGAAGCCGCTGTGGCTTATTACCATGCTACCGGAAAGGATAAGCTTTTAAAAGCAGCACAAAAATTAGCGGATCATATCGCGGACGTATTTGGGACATCACCTGGAAAAATCCCTGGATATCCCGGCCATCCCGAGGTGGAGCTAGCGTTAATACGTCTTTTCGAAGCAACCGGAAATATAAAATACCAGCAGCTCGCCCAATATTTTATTTGCCAGCGCGGAGCCTCCCCCTCAATATTCCGAAAGGAAGCAGACCAATTCGGCTGGGATTGGGCAGACAGCCCTTTTCAATTTCAGTTTTATCAGGCCGGAAAACCTATTCTGGAACAGACCGAGCTAGAGGGCCATGCGGTAAGGGCTTTGTATTTATGCTGCGGCATCGCAGATGTAGCCGCCCGAACCCAGGATGCGGCACTGCTGGAAACCTGCCGCCGTTTGTGGGAGGATCTAATCCAAACCAAATTGTATATTACCGGCGGTGCAGGATCTTCTGTATATGGAGAAGCGTTTACCTTTGCCTATGACCTGCCTAACGACACCGCTTACGCCGAAACCTGCGCAGCGGTAGCGGTGTGTTTTTTTGCCCAGCGAATGATGAAGATTTCTCCTTCCGGTGCTTATGGCGATGTTTTGGAACAAGCACTATATAACGGCGTATTGAGTGGAATGGCTCTTGACGGCAAGTCATTCTTTTATGTAAACCCTTTGGAGGTAGTGCCGGAGGCCTGTCAAAAGGATCAACGGAAAAAGCATGTAAAGCCTATCCGCCAAAAATGGTTTGCCTGCGCCTGCTGTCCTCCCAACCTTGCCAGGCTGTTTGCGTCTATTGGAGGGTACCTGCATTTTATCCGCGCAGAAACTGTGTACACAAATTTATATGTAACCAGCACCAGCGAGTTCACATTTCAGGGGCTGCCCATTAAACTACACATGGATAGTGCGTATCCTTTCGATGAAAAAATTCATATTTCCTTGTCACTGCCACGCCCGATGGAATTTTCTTACGCCGTGAGGATTCCCGCATGGTGTGCCGACTATCATGTTTTGATTAACGGAAAGATATGTGCCGGAACACTGAAGGATGGTTTTCTATACTTACATCGTTGTTGGCGTGACGGCGATGAGGTTGAATTGACACTTTCAATGCCGGTCAGGGTAGTACGCGCAAATTCCCTAGTAAGAGAGAACATTGGGAAATCTGCTATTTGCCGCGGCCCTATTGTTTACTGTATGGAGCAGACCGACAACGGTCCGCAGCTGCACCGAAACCGCATTTGCGGAAAACCAAGCTTTACAATCTCCTCCGGTGAGGAAAATTTAAAAGGCCTTCCCTGCATTTCCTGCTCGGGGGAATATTTACTTCCCGACGGCACACAGCTTTATACTTCAGCAAAAGAGAGCTTCCAGCCGAAAACATTGCGTTTTATCCCATACTTCGCTTGGTGTAACCGTTCTCCTGGAGAAATGGCAGTTTGGGTACGCCATGATACCATCTAATATTAAAATTGAAAAGGAGTCTTTCAATATGGAACAAAATCAAATCAGCGTAGCACTTGTTGGACTAAGCTTTGGCTTGGAATTTTTACCCATATATTTGGAGCATCCAGATGTAAAAGAGGTCTGGATCGTCGAAAAAAACGAATCCTTGCTCAAATTCGCACAGGAACGCTATGGAATCCCAGCAGAAAGGTGCACCACGGCATACTCGTCTGTTTTGGAAAACCCCAAAATCGACGCCATCCATCTTGTAACACCCCCCGATACCCATGCTTCTTTCTCTATTCTAGCCTTAGAATCGGGAAAACATTGCGGCTGTACCATACCTATGGGTATGTCGTTAGAAGATCTCTACGCAGTGATTGAAGCCAGGCAGAAAGCGCAACGGAATTATATGTTTATGGAAACAACGGTGTTCCAGAGGGAATTTTTCTATTTGCAGGAGCTCTTCGCGCAAGGCAAATTAGGCAAGCTGCAATATTTAAGCTGCGCTCATTACCAGGACATGGAGGGCTGGCCTTCTTATTGGAAAGGCTTCCCACCGCTGATGCATCCTACACACGCCCTGGCCCCTTGTCTAATGTTAACAGGCCGCTATCCGGCTCAGGTATATGGCCGCGGCTCAGGGAGAATTCGAGAGGAACTGCAGCAGCAATACTATTGCCCCTTTGCCTTTGAATCCGCCTTTGTTTCCTTGGAGAACAGCGACCTCACAATAGAAATGGAACGGTTTTTATATGGCGTCGCAAGAAGCTATTCGGAATGCTTCCGGGTTTACGGCGAAAAAAGTAGTTTTGAGTGGCAACAGTTAGAGTCGGAAATGCCCGTCCTTTATTCCCGTACCGGCGCTTTAGAGAGAAGCAGCACCTATGATTTTGATGGTGACACGGAACGTTATAGCCGCGGTAGTGAAATCCTGGAGCAGCGAGTTTCTATTCCGGATTATGCAGATAGGCTCCCGAAGGAAATCGCAATGTTTACGAAAAACACCGTTTATAACGCTAAAAACACCCATCTTTCCTTTACGCAAGGGGGAGGGCATGGGGGGTCCCATCCCCATCTCGTACATGAGTTTGTTCGTTCGATAATAGAGAACAGAAAACCGACTGTGGATGATATCCTCGGAGCTTATTGGACAGGCACTGGCATCTGTGCCCATATATCGGCTATGGAGGGGGGAAAAGTCATAGAGATTCCTCAATTTAAAAAATATAAATCGTAAGAAGCTGCCGTCTAAATATATTTAACCGTATTAGGTTCCCTGTAAGCGTTTAAGCAGGTAACCTTAATATTCTGCAATACTTTACCGCTACGAGAGCTCTTCTTATACTGCTTCCGCGGTAACTCAATGTTTCATATTATTTTATTACATATACGCTTTCCCTTTGGAACGTTGGCGGGATAACGCTAATAGCCGGCTCTGCAGGTTCTGGATACTCATATAACCACTTCCATTATCAAAAACTGAGGCAGCAAAATAGGCTCCTATTTTGCTGCCTCACTCTATTTTTTAACACTATATCATCAAAAACGGTTTCAACAGAAAAATTCCAGAATAGAACGGCAGGCCGAATTTGAATCATCTCACTTCTGAGACCTAAATTTTGACTTTCATTCAGTCTCTAATTTTCTATCTTCAGCCAAGCAGCTTAGTCGATTTCTATTTCCCCGATCCAAAGAATAGCTGAATATAAAATTTTCAGCTATTTTCATAGATAATACTTTTTTAATTGGGTGTAGGCGGATGCCTTTTTCTAAGCCGCCATCAAAAAATCCGCCTTTATCCCGATCTGCAGAGGCAGCAGAACGCAAGGCGGACTTTTTATTTTTACTTTTCAACTTTTAGGGTAACAATTTCGAAATTTGACACGGGCACCTTTACTTTGCGGCCCTCCAAATGTAGTTCCGAACCTGGATTCTCTAAGAGATCGCAAAGGAACACTCTTTTTAAGCCCACCCCAAAGCTTAACACCGCATTGGTATTGCAGTTATGTGCATCGTACAAACGTATGATATATCCTTTGCCATCCTCCGACTGTTTAAAAGTTTCGATTATAATATTGGGATTCGAACAGGATACCAAGCTGAATTCCGAAGGCAGCTTCTTTTCCCCAGTCTTTATCCTCCTCCACATAAGAGGCTGATTCAGAGAATAAGCCTCCCGCACTGTTTCTCCTTGGCGATAATCCCCGCCGTGGGGAAGCAAGGAATAGGTAAAGGCATGGGAACCCTTATCCGCCTGTGGGTTAGGGTAGGTCGCGCACTTTAACAGCGTCAAGCAAAGCGTGCTGTCAACAGCGCTCCATCCGTATTTACAGTCATTTAAAATGCTTACGCCGTAGTTGCCCTCAGAGAGATCCGCCCATTTATGGCCGCAAACCTCAAACCGCGCGGCATCCCAGCTGGTATTGCGATAAGTAGGTCTTTCCAGATTTCCGAATTGGATTTCATACGTCGCATGACTGTTATGTATTTTGAGAGGAAACGCCGCCTTAAGCAGTTGGTGCTCCTCAGACCATTGAATTTCGGTGTCAAAGTCGATCCTGGGAAGCGTGCGGTAAAGATATACCGTCTGGATGATTGTCGAGGACTGATAGTTCCTCGAAATCCTCAGTCCGGCCCGGTTCCCGTCATAAACAGGCGAAAGCTCCGCTTTTTCCTGCCACTGCAGCGGCTTTTCTTGATAGTAAGCCGGGATGTCCCAGGCGTCATAATCTTGAGGAAAATCCTCAAACAGCAAAAGCTCGTTGCCTATCTTTCCCTCCTGAAACACCTCACGCTGAAACCGTTTATCAACCAGCGAGGCAATCCCACCGTACGCATTTATCTCTATGCGGTACCATTTATTTTCAATGGTGTTTCCCGCGACTTTTACGCCGTCCTCTGCTTTTTCTAACCTCAGCACTTTCCAGCCAAAAGCCGGAATCCTCCCAGTCTCCAAGGTTTTTCCCCCGATAGAAACCGTCCCTGTTCTGGCGAAGCCTAGAGAATTGTAAACCAAATATCCGTCGGTTGCATCCACGCGCTCCGCCAGCCGTTCCAGATACTCCTCCGCCAGATCTTCACACGAATTCAGAATTCCGGCGTATTCCCGCCGGCTATCCTCATAGACCTCGAAAATAGAGGAACCTGGAATAATATCATGGAATTGATTTTTTAGAGTCGTAAGCCATAAGGAGCGCAGCTGCTGGGACGGATACGCGGTATCAGACAATAGAGAAGCTGCCGCCGCCAGTCCCTCCGCCTTTTGAAGCAGAAATTCCATTTTTCGATTGTACCGCTTGTTTTGGGCCATTGAGGTATAGGTTCCCCGATGGTACTCTAAATAAAGCTCCCCTGTCCATCTCGGAATCCTGCGAAGCGCCTCTCCGTTTTGGTAAAAGCTCTTTTTCACCATTTCCAAATGTTCCAGAGCCGTATGGATTTCCGTCTTCGGGTAGCCCGGCAGTCCTTTGGAAAGCCTTCGCTGCTGCTCCAGCATCTTTCTGGTCGGTCCGCCGCCTCCGTCGCCATAGCCAAAGGTATCCATGACACGGTCGCTGTATTCCTTTTGCTGGTACCGGTTGTAGGCTCCCTTAACCATCGACGGTGTAATATCCCCATTATAGCAGGAATAGTTCACCGGAACGCCATCCGGAGGATAATCCTGGGCTGTCAGGAAATTTGTGAAAATTTCACTTCCATCGATTCCCTTCCACAGAAAAGAATCATAGGGCAGCTTGTTGGTATCATTCCAGCTGATTTTTGAGGTCACAAAATATTCAATTCCGCTTTTCCTTAGAATCTGCGGCAGGGCCGCACTGTATCCAAAAACATCCGGCAACCAAAGGATCTTGCTGTCAACCCCAAACTCTTCTTTGATAAATTGCTTGCCATATAAAATCTGCCGAACCAGGCTTTCTCCGCTGGGTAGGTTGCAGTCCGCCTCCAGCCACATGGCCCCCTCTACTTCCCAGCGGCCCTCCCGGACACGCTGTTTGATTTTTTCATACACAGCCGGCGCTGCTTCTTTGACATACTGATACAGCTGAGGCTGAGAGGACATAAATTTATATTCCGGATATTCCTCCATGAGAGCAAGTACTGTCGCAAAGCTTCTCTGAGCCTTTTCTCTTGTTTGTGCCAAGGTCCAAAGCCACGCCACGTCTATATGGGTATGCCCGATGCAATCCACCACCGCTTGGCTGCTTCCACAGGTCTCCTGATAAAATTTTTGCTGTAAAAATTTTTCCGCCGTCTCCAGACTATCATAATATTCGCTGCTATAGGGAGATCTGAGACAAACCAGATTGGCCGCCTGATCCAGCACTTTGAAAGTTCGGGTATAAGCAAGGCTGTTTTCATCCAGATTCTGAAGCGCAGAAAACGGCACCCAGAAATCATAGAAAAGCTTCTCAATTCTGCAATCAATTATCTGGAAAGCCGGACGAAATTCCAGCTTCCCAGGCTCCATGCCCGTGTAAAAATAAATATGGATAACATACTCTGTGTCCTGCCGGAGGAGAACCTCAGTATGATTCACATCGATCCCCTGTGCCACAGCCCCGTTTAAGTAAACAAGCCCCTGGGGATTAGTGGCATCCCATCTGCCCTCCCGTCCGGTTTCTACTATTAAAAATATTTTTTTATCTTTCGGCAGCTTCGGCGTTCGCAGATAGAGCTGAAACCAAAAATGCCGGTCTTTTCCAGAGAGCTCCGCGCAGTCTGTAAACGGCCGATAGCCCTCTGCTGGAATTCCCCCGTCCTGCTGATAGCCGCATGGCTGATATTGCACCTCTTCAATCCTGTGGGTCTCTGTCACCTGCTGCTTTTCCAAAAGCCTGCACAGCACTCCAATTTTTTCTTCTCGGACTTTCACCAAACCGCCTCCCTAACCTTTTATTTATTACCCTGAATCACCCTCCTGGCTCATGCTCTCCGCTGCTTTTGTCATCCTGATTCAAAGAGAATTTTAAATGCTGCTTTCTCCAGAGCATGGGATTGCTGCCCTTTATGTTTTTAAACATTCTGCTGAAATAATAAGGGTCCTCAAACCCGCTGGAAATCGCAATCGATTTGATAGGCATAGTAGAATTTGCCAGTAAGGAGCAGGCGTAGTCGATTCGTATTTTATTCAAATATTGCGTCAGTGTCATGCCGGTCGCTTCTTTAAACAGCTTTCTTTGATACCAGGCGCTTAACGGCATCTCCTCCAGCAGTTGCCCGATTTGCAGCGAGGAATCAGTGAAGCGTTCTGAGATTCGCTGCTTTAGCTGCTCAGCTATGGAGATTTCCCCGATACTTTCCAAAGAGGCAAGATACTGCTCAATACAGCCCAGCACCATAGATAAATTAGACTGCCAGTTAATCGGCTTGCTGTTTTTCAAATAAAAGCATTGGGCAAACATATTTTCAAAAAAATGACTGCTGTAATCCCGGAAAGCAAAGCCGTTGGGATTATGCTCCAGCACCGGTTTAAATGTGATAAAATACAATTCAATGGCACTGGTCGAGAATTCGTAATGCATCACATTCGGCGGAATCAGCATAACCGTATTTTTTTCATAAGGGATTTCCTTATCTCCTAAGACAAACACGCCTTCATAGTTTATGTAATACACGATTTCCCAAATATTTTTAACATGCCTATGCTCTGTGGTAACTACGAACTTCTGATTTGCTTTCTCCTTATAGTGGGACATAAAGCCGATTTCAACGTTGTCGTATAGAATATTACCAGCTCCTTAAGAAATAAAACCCTCCGGATAGCTTCAAGACTTCTCCAGGACGGAATTTTAAATCTACGGGGATTTTCGGTTTTGTTGTTTTGAAGGAAAGTTACAGCGATGTATCGGAAAAATCAGATCATACTGCCGCTTTGCCAATAGCAATACCATAAAACAGATTCTTGAGCCCATTAAAGGCCCTCTTTTCAGGAATTTTTTAGACAGTAAAAAACAAATCCGATTGCGCTGGCATTTGCATTGAGAAATCATGCCTTTAAAAATAATACGGCTGATGCGTCTTGGCCGACTGGTACATACCGTCAATAATCCTGCAGACCACTGCCGCCTCATGGAATTTTACCAGCGGTTCTCTTCCTGTGCGGATCGCTTGAATCCAATCCTCTGTCTCCATCTGGTTTGGATTGTCTGAATAAGGAATGTCCAGAGAAATCCCAGTGGTGTTTGTCACGTCAATGTGATTGACATACAGGCTCTGCTCCTTCTCCCCGTTTAGCGTTAAGCCCTCCAGCATATCCGCGCCTGCTTTTGTCCCGCATAGTGTAGCAACGCTCTCCTTGGCGTTTCTAATGTTCAGCGCCCAGCTGCAGTCAATTTCTACGGTAGCGCCGTTTTTCATCCTGATAAATCCGAACGCCGAATCCTCTACCAGAAATTTCTCAGGGTTCCAGGGTCCCCAGACATTCGCCGCGTTTTGATTTTTCCCCAATTTATGATAAATGTTGCAGACAGCGTATTCCGGCTCATAGTTGTCCATCAGCCACAGGGTTAAATCTAAAGCGTGGGTTCCCATGTCAATGAGACAGCCGCCTCCCTGGATGTCGGAATTTAAAAATGAACCCCAGGTGGGGACGCCTCTTCTGCGAACCGCATGGGCCTTTCCGTAATAAATTTCTCCCAGCTCTCCCTGGCCGCACAGCCTTTTCAAATACAGAGACCGCCGCTCAAACCTGCTTTGATAGCCGACCGTCAGTATTTTCCCGCTCTTTTGAGCCGCCTGCTCCATCTGATAGGCTTGCTCTCCGTTAATGGCCATCGGCTTTTCACACATCACATGCTTGTGATTTTCCAGCGCTTGGACAGCCAGCTCCGCATGGGTATTATTGGGCGTACAGATATGCACCGCATCTATTCCCGGATCGGCTAAAAGCTCCCCGGCGGTTTCATAAACTTTTGCGTGATTTCCAAACTTTTCAGCGCACTCCTGAGCGCGGGATTTAATTGGATCATAAAATCCAATTATCTCTACTCCTTCAATTTTTTGCAGCTCCGGTAAATGCTTGGAGCGGGCGATACCCCCGCAGCCTAAAATTCCGATCTTGACAGCCTCCATACTTTCTCCCCCTTATTAATGCTGTTATTTCATACTGGTTCCGAATAAGCCTGCGATAAACCACTTCTGGAAAATACAGAAAAAAACCAAAGGCGGCAGCAGCGTTAAAATAGACGCCGCCGTCAAACTGGGATAATTGTTTCCATACTGTCCGATTAATGCGAGCAAGGTCTGAGGCATGGTCCTTGAGTTCATATCCGCAATCAACGCATAAGGATATAAATAATTCAGCCAGCTATTGATAAATGTATAGACCATTACAGAGGCAAATCCCGGCAAGGCGTTCGGCAGGATAATGTAAACCATTGTCTGCAGACGGGTGCATCCGTCCACAAAGGCCGCTTCCTCAATAGATTTGGACAGCAAGGCCATAAAGTTCTTCAAAAGATAGGTGGTAAACGGGAGTAAAAACACCACGTTCAAAACGATAACGCCCAGCAGGTTATTATAAAGTCCTATGGCGTTCATATTTTGTACCAAGGGGATCAAGATTGCGATTGCCGGAAGCAGAGGCAAAAGGAGAAGCACTTTTTCCAAAAATCTTCCCTTGAATTTCATTCTGCCTAATGCGTAGGACGCTAGAGTAACAATCGGCAGCAAAATCAAAATCGTGCAAAGCGAAACCATGACGCTGTTCCAAATGCCAGGCAGGAATGAAGGACTTTTCAGCAGATTGCTGTAGTTGTCCAGGGTAAATTCCTTTGGAATCAAATTCTTATCATAGTTGGAGGCACACAGCGAGGTTCTGACCCCCCACAGCAAAGGAATCATAACAAATAACAGAATAACAATTCTCCAGAAGGCCCGGAAGAACACGGTTCTGCGTTTTTCACTACTCATAGGATTCCATCTCCTTTGCCTTAGTCAGCCAATAATAAATAACCGCGAAGATAATGCTGATGCACATCATCACAATTCCAATGACAGCCCCCGTGTTGATTTCAAAATAAACAAAGGAATCCTTAAACAGCCTGACCGCAACCATTTCCGTCGCCGTGCCCGGTCCGCCTTTTGTCAGGGAATAGCAGGATTCGGAATCTTGGAGCGTCCAGTTGGTGATCATCAGCACCACGATAAACAGGTGGTTCTTTACCAGAGGCAGCGTAATGTAAAAAAACTGCTTTATTTTCGACGCTCCATCGATGATGGCCGCCTCATAAACATCCTTGGAGATCATCGTCAGGCCGGCTGCTAAAAACAGCATGGCGAAAGGGAACGACCTCCAAAAATTATGTACGATCACCGCGATCAGCGCCGTATCCGCTTGATCTAAAATCATGACGCTTTTTCCGGTGATAAACTTAATCATCTGGGTAATAGGACCGGTATTGGCGTCTAAAAGAGTTCTGAACAAAATTGAGCTGGATACCGGAGGAATAATCCATGGGATCAAATACACCGGGCGAAGAAAGGAAACGATCTTCGATTTTTGGGTAATCAGATTTGCCGCTAAAAAACCAAGTACAATGGAAAGCAGTACATTGCAGACCACATAGGCCAGAGAAAGCTGTACATTATTCCAAAACCGCGGTTCTCCCAGAACGGCGGAATAGTTTTCCATGCCCACCGGATCTCCGCTGGCGTTTTGAAAGCTGAGGAGAATCCCTGTGAACATCGGCACAATCATAAAGCCAATCAGGCATAAAAGAAGCGGCGTCATAAAAAGGTAGGCAAGCCGGGATTCTTTCAAATCCCAGCCTGTCCCCTTCGCTCTCAACCGCTCCTTGTTCGAGTGGTATTTTGACAAAAAAAGTCCCCCTTTAACAAGAGCGTGAGCGCATTATTCTCCCGCATATCGAGCGTTGTACTCATCCTGATACCGTGTAAAGATCTCCTGCACATCGCCGTCGGTGGCAATTACCTCTTGTACCGCGGCGGCAACGCTGTCCGCCAGCTTCATATAATTTACTGTCTCAGCAACATTTCTTCCGTTCTCAGCAATTTCAAGCATAGAGAGGTATAACTCGCTTTGATATTTCTTATCCTCATAATCGGACTGACGGGCGGGAAGTCCTCCATCCGCATACATGGTAATGACATCGGGAGCCAACAGCTCCTCCACCAGCTTCATTGCCAGATCCGGATGCTTGCTTCCAGCATAAACAGACAAGGAATAGCAGTTAGAAAACCGGCTGGATCCTTCCGGAACCGCGCAAACACCGACCTTATCCTCTAAGCCAGCGTCAACGATGTTCGCAATCCAATAGCTGCCAAAGCCCTCCATCATGGCGTATTGGCCATTTAAAAAAGAATCCATAGCGTCTCCATAGGCCCCACTAATGGCAAATTGAGGCGTTACTCCATATTCAGTGACCAAATCCTTCACGAACTGGCCTGTTTTCACCCCCGTCTCATCAGCGAAAACAGCTTCCTTAGTCTCAGGATCCCAAATTTCTCCGCCATTAGCCCATAAGAAAGGATAGAAGCTGCACTCCAAATTTGCGCGTTCCGTCCCAAGATACATTCCCAAACCATAGACGTTCTCATCGGGATTTGTCAGGATCTCGGCATATTCCAAAAGCTCCTCTATCGTTGTAGGAGGAGACTCCGGATCCAGTCCTGCCTGCTCAAACAGATCCTTCCGGTACACCAATCCACGAATATGCAGTCCCAGCGGAATTCCATAAACATCGCCATCGTCGCAGCAAATATCCCATACAGGGTTCCAGGAGAAATCTTCTACCTCGGCCTGATCCCATTGGTCTACATAGGGCTGAAGATTCAATAGATCCCCTACCGCATAGTGCTGAGGGAAAAGCATACTCGTGGTGATTAAAACATCATGCTCTACGCCAGACTGATAGTCGGACATATATTTCGTGTCCATTTCATCGTATTTGTAATATTCCAGTTCTACAGTACAACCTGGATTATTCGCTTCAAAATTTTCAATTCCCTTTTCCAGCCACTCATAGCTGAGCTCGTCTGTCGCTACTCCTGTACCAGGGTCGTATAAATGCGCCAAACGAATAGTCGCTGATTCTGTTTCTGAGTTTTCTTCCTGAGAAGCCGCTTCTGAAGCGCCGTCTGTAGTCGTTGAGGAGTTTTCCTGTGTGGAAGAATTACAAGCGGTAAAGCAGGTCAAAGCAACCGCGCCGGCCAAAAGAACACCCAAAATCTTTTTCATCTTTTTTCCCCCTTAAATTAGTTTTTTTCACCTATACCTAGATAATATTTTTTATCTACAACCTCCTTCCCGGAAAAATAGTCACGTAGGGTATCAATCGCCTGCTTTCCGCACAAGCGGAACATATCAGGGTTATCCCCTGCGATATGAGGCGTTATCAGAACATTTTCCAGAGACCGCAGCGGATGGTCTACAGGAAGCGGCTCCTGCGAAAACACATCTAAATACGCGAAAAAGCGCTTTTTCTTCAGTTCCTCTATCAGCGCTTTTTCCTCATAAAGCGCCGCACGGGCGGAATTAATGAAAACCGCGCCGTCAGGGATTTTTTCGAAATGCTCTTTTTTCAGCATTCCCCTCGTCTCCTCTGTTACCGGAAGATGCAGAGAAATAATATCTGAATTTTGTAAGGCTTCATCCAAGGTGACTAGCTCTATGCCGAGCAGCCTCGCTTCATCCGGGGAGAAATATTTATCATAGGCCTGAACCTTAGCCCCCATCATCTGGAACAGTCTCGCGCTGTAGCGTCCGATTCTTCCAAGGCCAACTAATCCTACACGCTTTCCATAGAGCATTCCCACGCACCGCCGGGGCTCGCACCACAAGGAGCCTTCTTTCATTTTTGCATCAAAATCTGTAAGCCTGCGGATTCCCATTAGCGCCGCCGTCAGCACCCATTCCGCTACCGCCACAGTATTAGCGTTAGATCCTTCCACCACTCGGATTCCGAGGGATTTTAAATCCAGCCTTTCGAATTGATTCCACCAGTGGGAAATCACAATCAATCGAATAGTACCAACCCTACGCAGTACATCCAAGGTAATTTCATCTGTACCAATCCCGTTGAGAGATAGAATCGCTTCGCAGTCCTTCATTCGGTCTACCAATTCTTCCTCAGACATAGGCTCCATCCGATCGCTTTCTATAACAACATCGCAGAAAGAACGAAGCAATTTTTCATTATTTGCATCCATATATAGGGAATACCAGTCCTCTAGCCTGTGTACATAAACCTTAGGTTTTTTCAAACAAGGCGCCTCCTTTGCAATATGCACATTTTTATTTTCCTTTCCTGTTACAAATTATAATGTTTTTCTGTTTTTTGAAAATGCAGACACCACAAATAATGATGGACAAAAAGCAATAAGTTGCTTTTTATCATTTTAATGATTTATCCGGCTCTGGCCATCAACTGCTGCTCTACTCTCAAAAAAGAGGGGATTGGCAGCTCAGAAAATGCGGCAGCTCCAGGCTTCGGCAGGCGGAGGCGTTGGGGATTCCATTGTCCAGCCGCATGAGATCCACGGTCCAGCCTCCGACGTCCATAAGGAGCACAGAGGGTTCTCCCCGTATTAATTCTGGGTGAACGACAATGACGGAGCAGCCCTATGGAAAAGTCTGACGTCCTGAATGGTCACCTGATAGGAGATTCCTTCAAACTTGAAGCTTACCGGCTGGGAAGAACGGAGCAGATATTCCCGGAACGCTTTCTTTTCTCGTCCGAATCCGGCCAAGGGCAGACCCGCGCCAAGGTTCACGGCACATTCTCTTTTTTCTCCGCGCTGCTGGATTTCTTTTGCGATGGCTGCTAAGGTCAAAAGGTAATAATTGTCGTTTTCCATTTTGTTTCTCAGAATCGGCTGCCTGCCGGTTCCGCACACATAATACTTTCCCTGGTATTCCAGCGTGTTCTGCAGGGTATATGGTTCGTACCGGTAAGCTGTGATACCGGCTGGGAAGGAAAAATGCCGGGTTTTGACTGCGTAGTACCCATGATCGACCCCAATGTTCATATTTTCCTCATCCTTTCGCTTGCTCTGTTGAAAATTTATTTTTCCGGTGGGAAACTAGAAAAAACTTCCTGCTGTAAGGGCTTTGTTCTTTCCCAGTCGGTAAATCCTGGGGAAGAGTGTGTAGGGGAGAGAGTGTGAGAGAGGGGAAAAATGGGAAAAGCGCCCCGGCTGCTTTGCCGGGGCGCTTCTAAAAAAGGGCGCACTTCTCCCATGTACCTTTAGGCTGTTAAACTGGCTCGGTGAATCCGAGTTTACAATCTATCTAGGAACCGCTGGAACAATCCAGGCGGGAATTGAAAATCTAATCTTCAGGAGGTAATGGCCGCGCGGTATTTTCGCGCGATTGACGGGTTAGGAAGAATTGTTCTCCCCGCTGAACTTCTCCATCACTTAAATTGGAAAAAAGGGAAAATGTCTGTTTCCATTGAAGAAAAAGATGGCTCCTTAATCGTTTCTTCCGCCCCGGCTGCAGGTCGACCCCCAGCGCCTCCTTCTCCTGTCAAATTCCAGGACAGCCCGGACGGACAATCGAAAATCATTTCTCTGCCAGTGTCTAAAAAATGAAAAAACCGCCTTCCTGAACAGTAACAAGAAGGCGGTTTTTTGCTGTTTTTGCTCTTTTGGGGGTTGGACATCCACGGTGGGGCGATTTTGAAAAATCGGCCCTGAAAAGCCCGGAAACCCGCATGAATACTGAAAAAAATAGGGGTGACATCTATTTCGTCACCCCTGCTTGGTCCGAGTGACTGGAGTCGAACCAGCGGCCTCTTGAACCCCATTCAAGCGCGCTACCAATCTGCGCTACACCCGGAAATGGATTGCCGCTGAAGCCAGCGGCAATTGAACCAACAGTTGACATTATAATACATTTTCGGCATTAGGTCAAGACCTAATTTCAGAAATTAATCTTGCTCTGACGGAAAAAACTTGTTGTGAATGGCAGTCACTGCGCGATCAGCGTCAGAAACATCGATAAGCACGGAAATTTTAATCTCACTGGTAGCAATCATCTGAATATTAATCTGGGCGTCAAACATCGCTTCAAACATTTTAGCTGCGATTCCCGCATGAGTTTCCATACCAGCGCCTACAATTGAAACTTTTGCTACTTTATCGTCGCAAACGATATTCTCGGCATCAATGGTAGATTTGTAATCCTCCAAAACCTGAATGGCCTCTTTCATTTTATCCTGGGTCACGGTGAAAGAAATGTCTTTGGTGCCATGGCGGCCAATGGACTGCAAAATAATATCCACATTGATATCCTTGGCGGAAAGCTTAGAGAAAATCTTGAAGGCTAAGCCGGGACGATCCGGCACGCCGATAATCGAAATTCTCGCTACATTGGTATCCTTAGCCACACCGCTGATTAACATTTTTTCCACTTTTGCTGCCTCCTTGACAATCGTACCAGGCGCTTTGGTTAAGCTGGAAAGCACCTCGAGTTCAATATTATATTTTTTGGCCATTTCCACAGAGCGGTTGTTCAAAACCTGGGCTCCCAGCGTGGCCAGTTCCAGCATTTCATCGTAAGAAATCTCAGAAAGCTTCCGCGCACCAGGCACCTTTCGAGGATCTGCGGTATAAACGCCTTCCACATCCGTATAAATCTGGCATAGATCCGCATGCATCACCGAAGCGATAGCCACGGCGCTGGTATCGGAACCACCCCGACCCAAGGTAGTCATATCGCCGTAACGGTTGATTCCTTGGAAACCCGCTACAATCACGATATTACGCTTATCCAGCTCTTTTTTGATCCGATCTGGAATCACTCGCTTAATTCTAGCACTGCCATATGCTGAACTGGTGTTAAAGCCAGCCTGCCATCCCAGCAAAGACACAACTGGGTATCCCAACTTCTCAATGGCCATCGCCAACAGCGAGATCGAAATTTGTTCTCCGCTGGTAAGCAGCATATCCATTTCCCGCTTTGACGCGTCAGGATTGATCTCTTTCGCTTTTTCAATCAAGTCGTCTGTAGTATCGCCTTGAGCGGACACCACTACAACAACATCATTGCCTTTTTTGTAAGTATCCGTCACGATACCGGCAACATTGAACACACGCTCGGCATCCGCTACTGAGCTTCCGCCAAATTTTTGAACTATTAGACTCATAAACGGCTATCCTCCAAAATTATAATTCAAGGTATCTTCATACCAGAATATGCTAATCAATGCAGATTCTCGCACCCTTTGGATCGGTTTCTAAAATTTCCAGACGCCAGCCGCTGATCCCCATTTCTTCCATATGGGCCACCGCGTGCTCTCGAAAAATTTTAACGCCCTCGTCATCCACAATCGAAATCATAGTGGGGCCGGCGCCGCTTAAATACGTTCCCAGAGAACCCAGCTCGTAACTCATCCGGATCACGGTTTCAAAGCCGGGAATAAATTTCATCCGGTAAGGCTGATGCAGCCGGTCCTGAACCGCCACCCTCAGATTTTCCAGGCTGCCGGAAAACAGCGCCGCGGTCATCAGGGCCGAACGGCTTAAATTATACACCGCATCCCTACGGGAATACTCCTCCGGCAAAGCGCCTCTGGCAACCTCTGTTTTCAATTCGAAGGGTGGTATCAGCGCCGCAAAATGAATTTTCGGCGAGACCGGCACGGAAATGCTGTGAACCCGTCCCCCCTCCATCGCAGAGGTTACCAGCCCCCCTAAAAACGCGGGAGCAATATTATCCGGGTGCCCCTCGATTTCACAGGCCAGGTTTACCAGTTCCTGCATGGATAAGGGGCTGCCCAAAAAGCGGTTAGCTCCCAGCAGTCCCGCCACAATACAAGCCGAGCTGCTGCCTAGGCCTCTGGCCATGGGAATATCGCTTTGCTGCTCGATATGCAGGCCGGGAAGCCTCCTGGAGCACCGTTCATAAAGCTTTTTTGCCGACCAATAGATCAAGTTGCTTTCATCCACAGGGATGGAAAGGCCGTCTCGGGAAATGATCTCAACACCGTCGGCCTCCTCCATCCACACCTGGTTATACATGGTCAGAGCTAATCCCAGGCAGTCGAATCCAGAGCCTAGGTTGGCGCTGGTCGCCGGTACTTCAATACGTATCATGAATCGCTACCTGCCTCATTAAAGATCGCTGAGCCGGATCATGCTTAATACCTCGACCCCCTGGTCCTTCATCGCTTCACAGCAGGCGTTGATTTCCATCACGGACTTAGGCTCCGTAACAAAAGCGAATTCGCTTTCCGGCGCGTCAGACCGCACCAGACGTTTGACCTTTCCAAAGGCTTTTTCTGCAATTCTCAAGCCTTTATGGTCATTTTCCGCCGCGGCCCTGATGTATACGGAAATCACACTGTCCTCATAAGGGGACACATAACCCTCTTGGGCGTCATCCCAGTATAAATATTTTCTCGCTTTAAAATGCTTAACGCAATCGATGATATCCGCCACTACGGCGCTGGCGGTCGGCAGCTTGCCGGCGCCCTTGCCATAGAACACCACGTCTCCCGTGGCGTCGCCCCGGACTAAAATACCGTTAAATACATCGTCCACGCTGGACAGCTGGCTTTCGTGGGAAATAAACATAGGCGCCACCACGATTTCCACTTTACCATTGTCCAGCTTCTTTACCTGGCCGATCAGCTTAATAACGCCGCCCCAGGCCGCCGCATAAGCCACATCCTCCAGGGTAATCTTCGTGATTCCCTGAGTATGTACCTGCTCCGGATATACGTGCTTGCCGAACGCCAGGCTCGCCAAAATACAAATCTTCCGGCAGGCGTCCGCCCCCTCAATATCGGCGGCAGGATTTCTTTCCGCGTAGCCAAGCTTTTGTGCCAGGGCCAAAGCGTCCTCGAACTTCATATTTTCCCGGATCATCTTGGTCAGGATAAAATTAGTGGTACCATTCAGGATGCCGGCGATTTCAATCACATCATTGGCGGCCAGGCACTGGCTGATTGGCCGGATAATCGGGATACCGCCGCCTACGCTGGCTTCAAATAAGAAGTTTACGTTTTTCTCCTGGGCGATTTTTAAAAGCTCCGCGCCCTTGGCGGCGACCAACTCCTTATTGGAGGTCACCACGCTTTTTCCCGCTTCCAGCAGAGCCTTTACATAATCGTAGGCCGGGTGAAGCCCTCCCATGACCTCCGCTACGACCCGGACCTCCGGATCGTTTAAAATAACGGCAAAATCCTTAATGAACTTGCCTTGAAAAGGACTATCCGGAAAATCCCGGAGATCCAGGATATATTTAATATCAATCTCCTCTTTTGCCCGCCCGGCGATGCTGTCATAATGGTCGGTCAACACCTGGGCTACCCCGGAGCCTACCACACCATATCCCATAATTGCTACTTTTACCATATTCTCACGCCTTTCAGCTTTACTGTTCGCCTGTAATGTTTTCAATGGTTTGAACCCCGTCGACTTTTCTCAGGGAATCCAGCAGAAAATCCACCGGAATTTTTACGGTATCCACTCTGGCGGAAATGGAAACCAGCGCCGCACCCATCACCGGGATATTTTGATTCACCGTTAGGATGTTGGCGCCGGCGTCATAAAAAGAGGAAATCAGCGCCATCAGCACACCGGGACGATCCTCCAGCACTGCGTGAATGGTCACCAGACGGCTGGCCCCCTTGCTTTGATAGGGATAAACGGAATCCTTGTATTTGTAATAGGCGCTGCGGGATATTCCCGCCATTCTAGCGGCCTCGGAAGTATTGGCAGCCGCGCCTGACATCAAATACTGCTTCGCTTCCACAACCCGCCGGAACACCTCCGGCAAGGCATCCGCCGACACCAACAATAATTTTGCCTGGTTCAAACCGTCCACCTCTCAGATACGATTGTGCTGTCACGAAATACAGTTTACCATCTTACGGCAATGCTTTCAAACAGGGTTATCGGCAAAAATTCGAGGTTATTCAAAATTATCTCTCAAAATCTCAGGATTTCTCATGTTTACTCCTGATTACTCTCTTTTATCATAACACAAAATACAGAAAAAGGGAACCGCCAGTTTTTTGGGAACCAATCCATTACAAAAAAGCGGGGAGAAGGATTCTCCCCGCTAAAGCCTGCGATTCCTATTCACTTGGATCCGTTGCGGAACCATCTTCCGAGGATGATGGCTCACTGGATGTTCCCTCAGAGCTGGAAGGCTCAGAGGAAGACGACGACGGATCTTCACTGGAAACCGGCTCCTCAGACGACGGTTCTTCACTGGATGGAATATCCGATGGGATAGACGACGGTACGGACGAGCTGGGGATAGACGCTACCTGGCTGCTGTTCAGGTCAGAAGAGCTGGAATTCGGATGGACGCCGTCACAAACCGCCGGCAGATTACTGATATCATAGTAACCTATCCCGGTATCAGAGCACTTATCCCCGGCAAGCTTGCCGGTCTGCTTGCAATAGGCTCTAGACACCACATTAGGATCGTCGATAAAATCGTCGTTGGGATCCTTATCCGCCAAATAGCGGGTCATGATTTCCCGCCAAACGGTTTTTGAATAATTGGTTTCATAGCCAATCGGCGCGGGAGTCTCATAACCGCACCACAGGCCGGCCACCGCGTGGCGGGTGCCGCCGATAAACCAGTTATATTCATTCTCATCCGTGGTACCAGTTTTGCCGTAGGTGAGCCAGCCGGGCACCTTCGCCATGCCGCCGGTACCCTCGGCGCCGGTGGTAACGTTTTGGAGCAGGTGGCGCATAATGGTGGCGGTAGTGCTCTTAATCGCCTGTTCGCCCTGCTTGTTCCGGTTATCCAGCACCACGTTTCCGTTGTTGTCCTCTACATAATAGTACATATACGGCTCGTTATAAACGCCGCCGTTACCAAAGATCTGGAACGCCGCCGTCATATCTCGGACAGGAACGCCGTGGTATCCGGCTCCGGTAGCCATCGCGGAATAGGTCAAATCCTCCGGCGCCTTCAAAGAGTCTAGATGCAGGGTGTTGGTAACAAAATCAAAGCTGTTTTCCAAGCCCAAAAGGTTGACCGTCTGCGCGGCGGCCGCGTTGGATGAAATCTCCAAAGCGTACTCTACCGGAATTTGTCCCTTATAGCCGGTATACCAGTTAGGCGGCCACTCGCCCTCGGTACCCGGGATATTTTTCAAGGGCTGATCCAGCACCAGGCTGGAATAGTTCAAAAGGCCCTTATCGATGGCTGGAGCGTAAGCGCTCAGCGGCTTAAAGCTGGAGGCCGGCAGACGGTCGTCGCTGGTGGTGAAGTCCCACAGCTGATTTCCTTCCTTTTTGCCGCGCTGGCCCACCGAAGCCAGGACTCTGCCGTCGTATTCCATCATCACATAGCCGAATTGGATATCCTCATCTGGAGGCATCAGCTCCGGAGTGGACAGCACCTCCTCCGCCATTCTCTGGGTCTCCACATCCATGGCGGAATAAATCTTATAGCCGTTGTGCATGAGCATGTACATAGCGTTGTCCTCATCCACATTGAGGGCCTCCGCCAAATCCTCCGCTACATCGTTGAGCATCGCCTCCACATACCAATCGTCGATAGGCACATTGTCCACCACATTGTCATCGGTATATCCAACAAAGGTCATGGCAGCGGATTCCTGCATAGCCTGGTCGTATTCTTCCTGTGTGATCATTCCTTGCTGATGCATCTGATCCAGAATATTTTCCCTGCGCTCTTTGTTGTTTTCTGGATAAACCAGCGGCGTATACCAAACCGGGTTGTTGGGAATGGCCGCAATAGCGGCGCATTGGGCGATCGAGCAGTCTTTGATATCCTTATTGAAATACAGCTTTGCCGCTGCCTGCACCCCGTTAGTGCCGCTGCCAAAGTTAACTACATTGAGATAAGCCTCCAGAATTTCAGATTTGCTGTATCTTTTCTCAAACTCCAAGGCGCTGAATATTTCTGTTACCTTGCGGGTAATGCTGACGTCATTCCGGTTGGTCAGGTTCTTAATGAGCTGCTGCGTCAAGGTGGAACCGCCGCCCGCGCCGGAATTACCGCCGCCGGTAGCTAGGTTTAATACAGCGCCCCCGGTGCGAATCCAGTCCACACCCTTGTGGTCGTAGAAACGCTTGTCCTCAATAGCGATAATCGCGTTTTTCATCGCTTCGGGAATGTTGTCGTAATCCACCCAAATCCGGCTTTCCCCAGCGTAAACCGACTGATATTCCACCGGATTGCCGTTTTCATCGTTGACGTAAATAAAGCTGGTCAGATCCAGCTTTAAGGTATGCAAATCCACATCCACCGTATTATCGGCCATCTTAAAGATGTTAATCAGCACCGAGGAGCCAACGATAATTCCGGTAAAAAACATAATCAGCAAGATAGACCCAATGATTTTAAAAATCGTTGAGAACACAATTCCTGCTGTTTTCTTTGCCGTTGTTCCTGATGAAGGGTGACGTCCATTGGGAACCGGAGCTCCGGTATACCGGCTGATATCCGTTTTTCGCAACGACTTTCGCCTCCTATTTCCTGGCTTTGCCAAAATTTAATCTTTTTTATTATACCACAGTTTAGAAATAAAAAAATAGTTTCCGGTTAATTTTGCATAATTTAACAATTCCTTCAAACAATATTTGTCGAGGTGATGCGTTTATGCAAAACGCCAGTAAAGTGATCGTGGGGGTCGTTTGCGGCTTGGTCGCCTTAACTTTTGTATGCGTTTTGGCGCTTTCTCCCCAAAATTCCGTACAAGCCCCCGTAAATTCTGCCCCTACTGCTTCCAGCGGAAAAGCCAGTTCTCAGATTCCTTCCTCCGTCCCCGAAGCCAATGCAAAGGTGATCCGCTATATCATTAAGAGCGAGGGCAACTCTCTTTGCGTATACTGTGAAGGGGAAGACGCTCCGATTAAAACTGTAGAGCTCGATGTGTCCGCCCTACCCCCGGTGGACCAGGAGCTTTTAGAAAAGGGGATCCGCGTCAGCAGCAAAGAGGACTTAAACCAGCTGCTGGAGGACCTGTGCAGCTAAATGGGAGGATAGTGAGGCTATCCTCCCATTCCTTATGGCTGCTTTACCCTTTTGCCGACAGCTTCCGGACTCAAGGCTGATCAACGCAAATATGGCTGGTCTGATCGTTGACAACTGCCGTTAATAAGCTTTTTCAGATGTTTCATTATCAGGCAAGGACATTTATACGAACCGCAAATGGTCATGGGAGAACGGCTGAGAGGCCTGCCTTTTCCCCGGCCTGTACGCTCTTTTTGACCTATATGCTTCTTTATGGCAAAAGCCGTTTTTTGCCAATCAGCAAGGGTAATTTATATACTAAAAGTATATTTTATTTATCAAAATACAAATAGCGGCATTTTGAGACACTTTAAAAGCTTTCCTTAACAGTTCTAACCAGAACGCCGGTCCCGGCCTGAACGAAAGCAGGAGCCCGAGTCCTCCAATGAGGGCTCGGGCTCCTTAGGGTTTACAGCTTTATCAAAGCAAAAGGTTCGGTTTCCCGAAGTTATTTCATGCTCTGCTCGTACTGCTGGATCATTTTCTTAACCATCTGGCCGCCCACGGAACCAGCCTGACGAGAGGTCAAGTCGCCGTTGTAGCCCTGCTTCAGGTTTACGCCAACCTCAGAAGCAGCTTCCATCTTAAACTTGTTCATAGCTTCCTTCGCTTCAGGAACGATCACAGAATTTCTAGCCATTAGAAAGTACACTCCTTAATTTGTTTGTTTTTGTTTTCAAAATTTCTTTTTCTCGCGTTTGCAATAGTATTGTGTGTACCTTTTCATTTTTTAGTACAGAAAAAAATTGGCAAAGCATTTGGAAAATATATGGCTAAAAATAATAGCTTCCTTCCACGCCGGAAAGCAGAAGAATCCCGCACGCCGCCATCAGAGGATAAGCCGGCGTTTTCTGCGACAGGCCTACAATGATTTCCATCGGCTCCACCACGCTGCCATCCAGAATCCGCAAATCACGCTGCAGGCTGACCGCCGCCCTTTCGTAATCCAGGCTGGCGATGCTTAGCGTTCCTCTGGCAGAGGGCGAACAGGTTACGGCGATCTTTCCCGTGCCTTTCAAAGCCTTGGCCGCCTCCTTATTTTCTCCTTCCAGAATGGGAACAAAGCCATCGGAAAACGCGCGGCTGGCTTCCTGAGAATACACAAAGCCATTGTCAAAAACTAAGATTCCCGCTCCCGAGGTAATTTGGGGAATGCCTGTGCACTCATAAAGCAGGAATCGGGGCGTTTGATCCGGGCAGGAAACAGCGGCGCCGTCGAACCATTGTACGCCGCCGTAGGCGGACAGCGCCCGTCTAAGCACTCTGCTCATAATCCCGTTTTTATTTTTCACTCCGCAATGAACAATGGTAATCTGCCCCAAGAAGCGCCCTCCCGTCGTTTTTACTCTTATTCACATTATTGGCAGATTTTACTGGAATATCCCAACAAAAAGGGCGGGATTAATTTCCCGCCCCAAATTTTCGAAATCTTTGATAGCGCCGCTCCAGCAGCTGCTCCACCGGAAGCTTTTTCGCCTCCTGGAAGGTCTCGTAAATAAGATTTCCCAGGCTTTCATAAAGCCGTCCACTATCCGCCGTTTTCGGTTCCCGGATAATCTTCTCAATCACATTCATTTTATAAAGGTCGTGAGAGGTCAGCTTCAAACACTCGGCGGCGTCCGCCACCTTTGAGGAATCTTTCCATAGGATACTGGCGCAGCCCTCGGGAGAAATCACGGAATACACCGCGTTTTCCATCATCCAGACCTGATCGGCCACAGCCAGCGCCAAAGCGCCGCCGCTTCCTCCCTCTCCGATCAGCAGGGCGAGCACCGGGGTTCTCAGCGTCATCATTTCCATCAGGTTTTCAGCGATAGCCTGGCCCTGTCCCCGCTCCTCGGCCCCCAGGCCGCAGTAAGCGCCGGAGGTATCGATCAGGCACAGCACCGGCCGTTGAAATTTTTCCGCCTGCTTCATCAGGCGCAGAGCCTTACGGTAGCCCTCCGGATGTGCGGAGCCGAAATTGCGGGCCACGCGCTCCTTGACGTTCCTACCCTTTTCCAGTGCGATTACCGTCAGCGGCATCCCGTTCAGGCTGGCGATGCCCGCCAGCACAGCTTTGTCATCTCCATACCGCCGGTCTCCGTGAAGCTCTAAAAAGCTTTCACCGAACATACGGCGTATGTATTCAATTGCAGTGGGCCGGTTCTGATCCCGGGCCGCGCATAACCGCTCATAGGCCGTCATGTTCCGGTTCCTCCTTTTTGTGAAGCTGTAAGATATGCGCTAAAGTCTTTTTCATTTCCCAGCGGTGGACAATCGCGTCCACAAAGCCCTTCTCCTCAAGAAATTCCGATTGCTGAAAGCCCTGAGGCAGCTTCTGCCGGATAGTCTGCTCAATTACCCTGGGGCCGGCAAAGGCTACCAAAGCCCCCGGCTCCGCCAGAATAATGTCGCCCTCCATGGCGAAGCTGGCGGTTACCCCGCCGGTGGTGGGATCTGTGAGCACCGTGACATACAAAAGCCCCGCGTCTGAATGACGCTTTACCGCGCCGCTGGTTTTGGCCATCTGCATCAGGGAAAGGATTCCCTCCTGCATTCTGGCTCCGCCGGAGGCGGTAAACACAACCGCCGGCAGCCGGTGGTCCGCAGCGTATTCAAAGGCACGGGAAATCTTTTCCCCGGTAATGGTTCCCATGCTGCCTGCCATAAAGTTGCTGTCCATGACGCACAGCACGCATGGATTCCCATCGATTTCAGCGGTTCCCCAGACTACGGATTCCTTCTCTCCGCTGTTCTTCCTAGCGTTTTCCAGCTTTTTGTCATAGCCGGGAAAATCGATCAGGTTTACAGACTCCAGCTCCTTATCCTGTTCGTGAAAGCTGTGCCGGTCCGTCAAAATCCGGATGCGCTGCCGGGCGGTAACCTTGAAATGATGGCCGCACTTCCGGCACACAAACAAATCCTCTCTTAAATCGGAGGAAAGCAGCATGGTTTTACAGGCGGGACACTTGATCCATAGGTCGTCGGGAACACTGGGTCCCTGAGCCTGCTGCTCTCCCTCCAGCTCGTTTTTCGGCTTTTTGAACAGGGAATTCAGCGGGATGCTGCTTAAGGTATTGGAAATGGTCTGAGATATGGAATTGGATATGGTATCCGTCAATTGGGTAAAATCACTGGGTTTCACAGCATTTTCCCTCCTTTTATCATAACCGTATACGGGAAACCGGCTTACGAAGCCGGCTGTCAAATTCCCGGAATTTTTTAAGCTGGGCAGCTCCTGACGGCGTGCCGCGGAAAATCCGGGCGTCCGCCAAGGCAATCGGCTCCTTGGCTTTGCAGCTTCTCAGAACTGACCTGCGTCTTTTCTTTCGGCTGCTTTCGAAGCTTTTGGTTCCCCAGGCTTTTTCCGCCGCGGGAAAGTCCTGGCTGCCGTCCCGGTATTTGCTCAGGCCTTCCGTTCCTTCTCCCGCTGGGCCATCAGCCCGGTGGTGTAGGTCCCATCCACAAATCTCGGGTCCCCCATCAGCTCCATCTGGAGCTCCGCATTATGGCTGATTCCCTCGATTACCAGCTCTCCGAGAGCGGTTTTCATTTTCCGGATCGCCTGGTCCCGGGTATCTCCGTGAACCACCAGCTTGCCGATCATGGAATCATAAAACGGCGGAACAAAATAGCCGGGATACACGGCGGTTTCAAACCGTACGCCCGGTCCTCCAGGAATGTGCAGAAATTGGATCTGGCCGCAGCTTGGGCGGAAACCGTGAGCAGGATCCTCGGCGTTGACACGGCACTCGATTGCGTGGCCCTTTAATTGAATGTCTTCCTGAGAAAAGCTCAACTCGATTCCGGCCGCCACCCGAATCTGCCACTGAACCAAATCGATGCCTGTCACCATTTCAGTAACAGGATGCTCCACCTGAAGCCGGGTATTCATTTCCATAAAATAAAAATTTCCGCTTTGATCATATAAAAACTCGATGGTTCCGGCTCCCACATAGCCGACTGTTTTAGCGGCCTTGGCTGCCACCTGGATCATCCTTTGACGAGTATCCTGCGTGATAGCCGGAGAGGGGCTTTCCTCAATGAGCTTCTGGTTTTTTCGCTGAACGGAGCACTCCCGTTCTCCCAAGCATACCACATTTCCGTACTGGTCGCAAAGGATCTGCATTTCAATATGCTTGACCGGGTTCAAGTATTTTTCCATATAACAGGCGCCGTCTCCAAAGGCGCTCTGAGCCTCGCTGGAAGCAGAATAAAAGGCGTTTTCAAACGCGTCCGGAGACGATACCAGGCGGATGCCTCTGCCGCCGCCGCCCGCCTTTGCCTTAATCAAAACCGGATAGCCGATTTCCTCGGCTACCGCCGCCGCTTCCTTGATATCGGTGATGATGTCGCAGCCAGGCGTCACGGGGACCCCGGCGTTTCTCATGGTTTTCCGGGCCATATCCTTATCCCCCATTTGGGAGATCATTTGCGAGGTTGGTCCGATAAAGGCGATATTGCACTTCTCGCACAGGGAAACAAATTTGGCGTTTTCCGAAAGCAGGCCGTAGCCCGGGTGAATGGCTTGGGCGCCGGTAGCCACCGCCACCGTTAAAATCGCCGCCATGTTGAGATAGCTGTCTCCTACCTGGGGGCCGCCGATGCAGTAGCTTTCATCCGCCAGGCTGACATGCAGGGCGTTTTTATCCGCTTCGGAGTAGACCGCCACGGCGGAGATACCCATCTCATGGCAGGCCCGGATAATCCGAACCGCGATTTCTCCCCGGTTTGCAATTAAAATTTTAGAGAACAAGGTGTCACACTCCTTTATTCTTCCGGCTTTACCAGCGCAAAGGAAAACTCCGCCTGGACGCACACCTTTCCATTGACGCTGCCCTTGCCCTCGGCAAAATAGAAGGCGCCCCGGTTCTTGGTCATGGCGCACTCAATTTCCAGGGTATCGCCTGGCAGCACCGGATGCTTGAACTTTGCGTTTTTTATGCCGGTGAAATAAGGGATGCTCCCTTGCACCTTATCCGCCAGGATCACGGCGCACGCCTGGCCCATCATTTCGCACAGCACTACGCCCGGAACAGTAGGCTTGCCGGGAAAATGCCCCTGCAAAAACCACTCGTCCCCTTTTACGGTGTAGGAGCCGCGGCAGCTGTTTTCATCCTTTTTTTCCGCCTTGTCCACCAGCAGCATAGGCGGGCGGTGAGGAATAATCCGCATAATTTCTTCCCGATTCATCTTCCATCTTCCTTTCAGGAAAGTTTAAAGAGGGTTTGGCCGTATTCCACAATCTGGCCGTTTTGGACGCAGACCTCCACGATCTGGCCCTCTTCCTCGGCGGCGATCTCATTCATCAGCTTCATGGCCTCGATAATGCACACCACATCGCCTTTTTTCACCTGAGAGCCCTTTGTCACGTAAGGCTCCGCCTCCGGTGCGGAGGAGGTATAGAATACACCTACCATAGGCGCTTTGATCTCTTTATAGAAAGCGTTCTCCCTGGCCGCGGCCTGCGGCTCTGCGGCGGCAGGCTGGACAGGCGCGGCAGACGCCGCCGGAACGGCTTCCGGCGCCGGGGCCGGTGCGGCCGCAGGCACGGAATATACCGGCGGCTGAAGCACCTCCGCCACGCTGCCGGTTCCGGCGCTGCGCTCCAGGCGAAGCTTCAGATCCGGAACCTCGATCTCCAGAGCAGTCAGGCTGCTGTCTTCCATAATCCCCACCAGGGTTTTAATCTCTTTTACGTTCATGCTTTACTCTCCCTTTTCCTCAACGCGTTTGAATACCAGGCAGCCGTTGTGCCCGCCAAAGCCCAGAGACGTGGAAGCCGCGAAGTCCACCTTCGCCTCCACCGCCTGGTTGGGCACGTAGTTCAAGTCGCACTCCGGATCCGGCTCCTGATAGCCAATGGTGGGCGGGATCACGCCCTCCTTCAGCGCCATCACGCTGGCAATGGCTTCCACGGCGCCGGCGGCGCCCAGCATATGGCCGGTCATAGATTTGGTGGAACTGATATAGATATCATAGGCCTTGTCCCCCAAAGCCTTTTTTACCGCCATGGTCTCGCCTTTATCGTTCAGTTCTGTGCTGGTGCCATGGGCGTTCAGATACAGGCTGTCCGTTTCCTTATGGAAGCCCGCTTCCTCTAGGGCAAGCCTAATGGCGTTGCTGGCGCCCTTGCCCTCCGGATGGGGAGCGGTGATGTGGTAAGCGTCGTCGGTATTGCCGTAGCCTACGATTTCCGCATAGATTTTCGCGTTTCTTGCCTTAGCGTGCTCATATTCCTCCAGAATCAGGATACCGGAGCCCTCTCCCAAAACAAAGCCATCCCGCCGCTTGTCAAAGGGAATAGAGGCCCGCTGGGGATCGTTGATGGTGGACAGCGCCATGCAGCTGGTGAAGCCGGCGATAGCCAGCTCATTCAGGGTGGCCTCCGCGCCGCCGGCGATCATGGCGTCGGCGTAGCCGTAGCGGATTGCGTGGAACGCCTCGCCGATGGTATGTGTGCTGGTGGCGCAGGCGGTTACCACGCACATAGACGGGCCCTGAGCGTTATGCTTAATGGCAATGGTGCCGGCGGCGATATTGGCGATCATAGAAGGGATAAAAAACGGAGATACCTTTTTCGGGCCGCCGTCAAACAGCTTTTTGCAGTTTTCCACAAAGGTGGTCATGCCGCCGATTCCGGAGCCGACATAGACTCCCAGCCGTTCCGGCTCCACAGTGCCGATAATGCCGCTGTCCTCCACAGCCTGGGACGCGGCGGCCAGGGCGTACTGGGTATAAAGATCGGTTTTCCGGATTTCTTTCTTTTCCAAATAAAGAGTGGGGTCGAAATTCTTGACCTCCGCCGCCACCTTAACCTTAAATTCCTCCGTATCGAACCGGGTGATAAAGCCGATGCCGTTTTTGCCCGACTTCATCCCCTTCCAAGTGGTTTGGGCGTCGTTGCCGATAGGGGTCACCGCGCCGATTCCCGTGACTACTACTCGATTCACTCTGGCTCCTCCTTACATTGCATAGCCGCCGTCCACCCGGATGACCTCGCCGGTAATATAGGAGGCTTCATCCGAGGCTAAGAACAGGGCGAGATTGGCGATATCCTCCGGGGTGCCGGGACGCTTCATGGGGATCTGCGCCTTCATGGCGTCCTTTACCTTGTCGGATAGCTGCTGGGTCATATCCGTATCGATAAACCCGGGAGCGATAGCGTTGACAGTGATGTTTCTGCCGCCAAGCTCTTTGGCGGTGGATTTGGTCAGGCCAATCAGGCCGGCCTTGGAACTGGAGTAGTTGGCCTGGCCCGCGTTGCCGTTCAGGCCCACGATGGAAGAAATACTGATGATTCTGCCTCTGCGCTTCTTCATAAAGTGGGAGTAGGTGTGCTTGATCATATTGAAAGCACCCTTCAGGTTTACATTGATAACCATGTCGAAATCCTCTTCCTTCATGGAGAGGATCAGCTTATCCCGTACGATGCCGGCGTTGTTCACCAAAATATCGACGCCGCCGAATTCCTCGATAACCTTTTCCACCACTTCCTTGGAAGCCTCGAAGCTGGAAACGTCGCAGACATACATCACGCACTTGACCCCAAGGGTCTCGATTTCCTTTTGGGCCTGCTCCGCCTCCGCCGGGTCGCCTAAATAGGGGATGGCGATATTGGCGCCCTGACCCGCCAGCTTTAAGGCGATGGCCTTGCCGATTCCTCTGGATGCGCCGGTAATCAGCGCGGTTTTTCCTGTTAAATCCATCATTGTTATTTCCCCAACGCTTCTGCTGCCGCGTCGAGTCCCTCCTTATTTTCAATTTGATATACCGTTACCTCGGGATTAATCTTTTTAATCAGCCCAGCTAACGTCTTTCCGACCCCTACCTCAATAAAGGTGTCAACGCCGTTTGCTATCATATTCTCAATAGTTTTCTGCCACCGCACTGGATTTTCGCACTGGGCCGCCATGGTTTCCTTTTTATCCTCCCCGTAGGGCTCGGCGGTAAGGTTAGCGTATACCGGAAGCCTCTCTTCCCTTAGGGAAACCGAAGCCAGGTATTCTCTCAGGCCGTCGGCGGCGGAATGCATCAGCGGAGAGTGGAACGCGCCGCTGACCGCCAGCTTGACCGCCCTGCCCCGCTGGGCTGAGGCCGCCTCCACCACCTGGTCGATGGTATCGGCCGAAGCCGCCACCACCGTCTGCTTGGGACTGTTGTAGTTCACCGGCCAGGCATTTTCAATCGGCCCGCAGAGCGTCTCCACCTGCTGGGGAGAAAGCTTCATCACCGCCGCCATAGCGCCCGGATTCTTCTGAGCCGCCTCGTTCATCAGCTCCGCCCGTTTGCACACCATGGAAAAGGCCTCCGCCTCTGTGAGCATACCGCTGAACGCGACAGCCGCCGCCTCTCCCAGAGAGAAGCCCGCCGCGCAGTCCGGCTGGATTCCCCGTTCCTGGGCCGCTTTCGCCGCCGCCAGGTCGCAGGCGAACAGGCAAGGCTGGGTATTGATCGTGACGTTCAATTCCTCCTGGGTGCCCTCGAAGCACTGCTGGGAGGTGCCGGGACGGATGCTGTCCGCCAGGTCAAACACCGCTTTCGCGGCTGGGGAGCAGTCATACAGCTCCTTTCCCATACCGGGAGCCTGCGCCCCCTGTCCGGAAAATACAAACGCGATTTTACTCATTTTATCCCTCCTGACAGCTGAGCTCGTCGATAATATCCACAAGCTCGCCTACCGTTTCAATCGTCTCATCCCGCTCGATGATGATGTGAAAAGCCTCTTCCAAATCGATCACCAGATCCACGGTATCCAGAGAATCAATGCCGATGCTTTCAAAGGTCGTCTCCCGGGTGATAAGGCTTTCGTCGATATGCTTGTAATTAGCTAACAGCTTTTTAATCGTTTCCAACGCCATCGATATCACTCCGCATTCCATCTCAGCACGGCGCTTCCGCTGGTCAGGCCTCCCCCGAAGGCAGCCATCGCGATATAATCGCCCTTTTTCAGCTTTCCGGCCCGGTTGGCCTCATCCAGCATCATGGGAATACAGGCCGCCGACGTATTGCCGTAACGGGTGATGTTATAAAAATATTTCTCCGGCGCAAAGGACAGCTTAGCCTTAGCCGCCTCGATAATCCGCATGTTAGCCTGATGGGGCATCACATGGTCAATGTCGCTTTCCTTCAGCCCCGCGGCGGCCACTGCGTTCTGCAGCCCGGTAACCATGGCGTTTACCGCGAATTTATAAACCTCGCGGCCGTTCATGTGGAGCACCGGCCGTTCCGACGGATGCCGGTACATGGGGCAGGCGTTTTCCCCTCTGGGAATTCTAAGATACTCATAATCTCCTGTGGTGGTCAGCTCAATAGACAGCAGATCGCTGCCCTCGGCAAGCACTGCCGCGCCGGCGCCGTCGCCAAAGAGCACACAGGTTGCCCGGTCGTTCCAGTCAGAGCAGTTGCTCACGTTGTCAGCGCACACGACCAGCACCTTTTTCACCCGTTTCCGGGCAAAAAAGCCGGCGGCTACATCCATGCAGTAAAGAAAGCCGGAGCAGGCCGCGTTTACGTCAAAGGCCGGACATCTGGCGCCCAGCTTTTTCTGTATCACGCAGGCCTCGGATGGACTGATAAACTCCCCCCGGATGGTTCCGCAGATAATCATATCCAGCTCCTCGGGAGCAGCCTTCGCGTCCTCCAAAGCGTTTTTCGCCGCCGTTACCGCCAGATCGGTGATGGTTTCCTTGGTGCAGATTCTTCTTTCCTTAATGCCTGTGCGCGTGCTGATCCATTCGTCGCTGGTCTCCACCATGGTAGAAATTTCCTCGTTGGTCAAAACGTATTCCGGAACACAGCGCCCTGTTCCGATGATTCGAAAACTCATTTGCTGGCCTCCATTTTTTCAATTCTGTGCTGTAAAAAATTGTTCAACCGGCCAATTCCCTTCAGCAGCACCTGTTTTTCCTCTTCCGAAAAGCCCTCCACCATGTTGTGGGCGAGGCTTTGGTGAAACCTGCGGTAGAGACGGTCCACCCGCTCTCCCTGCTCTGTCAGCCTGGCATATACCACCCGGCCATCCCGCTGGGCCTTGGTTTTCAGAACATACCCCTTGCGGGCCAGCTTATTCACCGCGATGGTCACAGAGGACAAGGTGATATAACGCTCTGCCGCCAACTCGCTGATCGTCCTGCCTTTTTCCTTATTTTTCCCAATCGCCTGCAGCATATGAACCTCAGCCAAGGAGAGATCCAGCTTTTTTGCGTTTTCCACCATTTCCTCCTCCACAACCGTGATGAGGGTGTAGGCTTCCTCCAGCTCCTCAACTAAATTCTGGCAGATCATTACGTCACCTCCTGAGAACAAGCCGATAATTAGTTTGACAATCTAATTATTAATTATAAGGATTTTGTGATAGCCTTGTCAAGAAAAAAATACCTCCCGAACGGCGTTCAGGAGGTATTTAACAAATTGTTCAAGTTATGTTCACAGTTAACCCGCGGCATACTCTGCTCCGAATATTTACAGCTTACAGCACGTTTAACCACGGCGTTTTATTTCGAGCTTTTCTGCCGCTGATCCGCCAAAAGCAGATCCACCATACGGCCGTAGCTTTGTACACCATCCTCCTGGCTGTTGGCCTGCAAATAGGTATTGTTCACCGTTCTGGAAACCTCCGACAGCCGGCCTTCAAACCGTTCCCAGTAAGCGGAATTGTAAGCCCGGTCCCTGCGGACGCCCTCTTCCATGCCGTCGAAAATCTCCTGGGCCGCTTCTGGATCCTGCCGGTAAAGCTGGTTGGTTGCATGGGTGAACGCGAGCATGGCGGCAGAGTACCGCAGATCCGGCTGGCTGCTTTCCCGGCAGCAAAGATAGCCCAAAAAGTTAGCTTCGTCCTCCCGCATATAGCCCCGCAGGTGGCTCAGCTCATGGCCCATAGTGGCGGGAATGGAATAATCCGGCACGTCCACGTTCACGTTGGCCTCGAAGGTATAGGCAAAAAACACTCCCGTAATATCTAGATAAGACATTCCCCGTGACGCCAGCACGGCCTTAGGAGGCCCATAGCCGCTCCGCAAGGTTGGATATTGGCTTTCCAGTCCGTCGTAGGCCTGTCTGACCGTCTCCGCCAGCTCCCGGTCGCTTTCGAAGCTCAGCTTCATCACACCGTTTTCATCCTCCCGCACCAGCCGGCGCTCTCTGTTCACATCCTCCAGCAGGGTTTGGCACAGGCTGATCAGTTCTTCCTCTGACGAGGGCTCTACCGGCAGTCCGCTGGCCTGAGCAAAGGTATCCCTGTGGTAGTTGATGCCGCAATTCACGGTAAAAAAGAAAAGCAATACCCCCAGCAGGCAGCCCACATTAACAGAAAACCTTTTCAGGAGTTTTCCCCTTCTTCCTTTCCCGCCGATCATACGGGCGGCAAACCGGATCAGGAAAAACAGGGCCGCCGGCACCGCCAGATAAACCAGGAATTCCGCCAGGGAAAACGGCAGCAGAGAGGTGACAAAATTGACGCCCCTGGACCACACCGGATAAACGGCGGCGGCGTAGCCCTCGGCAAAACCGGGGACATTTTGTGCCAGAAGCAGGAGCAGCGCCCCTAACGGAATCAGGCACAGCATTACAATAGTAAGAATTTTTTTCATAATCTCCTCCAAATGAACTGATAGTCTTTTCTCAACAGCGCCGAAACAAAGCGGATAAAGCCTCCAAACGGAAACGGCCTTACAGCCGATTTCTCAGCCGGAAAACAAGGCTTAGAAAGCCCTAGACCGCCGGTCTCCCTCTGCCGCCGCAGCCGTTCACTGCTCCTTAAATTTTTTGCGATTCTTTTTTAGAATTCTTTTATCACGCTTAGGAAGCATTGTAAATCTGCGCAAACCAGTTTTTCCGGCCATCTGTAGACTATTTCCGGCGGTTGTGCCAGAAAAAGGATAAAACGGTTGAACTATTGAATTGAGTTTTAGTATACTGCCCCTTTACGGATTCCGCAAGGTATGTTATAATCTTAACACAGCCTAACTATGAGGCGGCGCGCGCTGTGCCCCGCCGAATGGAAAGGCCTTGCCAGAAATCGTACTGAACAATAGGGCGCTTTGGCGTCCCGACTGCAAAGGCGACGGGAATCAGAATGCTTTTACGCTTTAGCTTTATTGCTTTACAAAGGCTATCCCCGCGCTTTCGCGCGGGGATTTTTTATCTTCGCCTTATTTTCAGGTTACAAAAGCTTCCTGCGGCACTCAAAAGCAACAGGAAAGACAAGCTGAAAATTATTTTTGCTTCTATTCCATTGAAGGCTGATAAAAGCCAAAACGCGCAAAATCGTATTAAAAAATTGAAACGGAGGCCTTGCCTATGGAAACCAGAATCGCTCTCATCGGCATTATCGTAGAGGATCCGGACTCAGTCCAGCAAATCAACGCTGTTCTGCATGAATACGGCGGCTATATCGTTGGGCGCATGGGGCTTCCCTATCGGAAAAAAAAGGTAAACATCATCAGCGTGGTGGTCGATGCGGAAAACAACGTTATAAGCTCTCTTTCCGGCAAGCTGGGGATGCTTCCGGGGATCAGCGTAAAAACCGTTTATTCCAAGGCAGGCGCCCAATGAACCGGCGGGATCTGATCGACGCGCTGAAGGCCGAGGATTTCTCTCCCTACTACCGCCTGGCGGATAAAATCCGTTTTCAAGAAAAAGGAAATTATGTGGATATCCGGGCGATCCTGGAGTTTTCGAATATCTGCCGTCGAAAATGCGTTTACTGCGGACTAAACTGTAGGAACCAAGCCCTGCACCGTTACCGCATGACGCCTGATGAAATCGTAGACGCGGCTTCTGCCGCCGCCCGTGCCGGCTACCGCACCCTGGTGATGCAGTCCGGAGAGGATCCATGGTTTACGCCGAAAATCCTGGGCGGCCTGGTGAAGGAGATCAAAAAAACAGGCATGGCCATCACCCTGAGCTGCGGCGAGATGCCGGAGGAGGCTTACGCGTATCTGCGGGAATGCGGCGCCGACCGGTACCTGCTGAAGCACGAAACCGCCGACCCTGAAATTTACTCCGCTCTTCATCCAGATTCCTCTTTACAGCAGCGGATAGCCTGTCTAAAAGTCTTAAAGCGTCTGGGTTATGAAACCGGCAGCGGATTTATGATCGGCCTGCCCGGTCAAACAGCGGAAACCCTGGCCGACGACCTTCTCCTGCTTCAGGAGATTGGCTGCGATATGGCCGGCATGGGACCCTTTATTCCCCATCCCGACACGCCTTTGCGAGAGCTTTCCAGCGGCAGCACCGAAACCACCAAACGGGTTGTGGCTCTCGCCCGCATCCTACTTCCCAAGCTGAACCTTCCCGCTACCACTTCTCTTGGCGTTCTGAGCGGCAGTGAAAAAAACGATGTGTTCTCCTGCGGAGCCAACGTGGTAATGCGAAAGGTTACTCCCACTAAATATAAGCGGTATTACGAGATTTATCCGGCAAAGCTCGGAGAAACCCACGTAATCGAGGACCGCAAGCTTTTAGAACAGCAGATTACAGCGTTGGAACGTGTTCCCCGCTGACAAATCATATTTCCATCCAAAATATTTTTGAAAGAAAGAAGATAGAGCGTTATGTATGATGTAAAATCCAGCAAAGCGGAAGAATTTATCAGTGACGAGGAGATTTTAGACACTCTGGACTACGCGGAGAAAAATAAATCCAACAAGGAGCTGATCGAAGCCCTGCTGCAAAAGGCAGCAAGCCTGAAGGGCTTGACCCACCGGGAGGCGGCGGTGCTTCTGGACTGCGATCTGCCGGAGGAAAACGAGAAAATGTATCGTTTGGCGGAACAAATTAAAAAAGATTTCTACGGGAACCGTATCGTTATGTTCGCCCCGCTGTATCTGTCCAATTACTGTGTCAACGGCTGCACCTACTGCCCCTACCACTACAAAAACAAGCATATCTGCCGGAAAAAGCTGACCCAGGATGAAATCCGCAGGGAGGTCATCGCCCTTCAGGATATGGGACACAAGCGCCTGGCTCTGGAAACCGGCGAGGATCCGGTGAACAATCCCATTGAGTATGTTCTGGACAGCATTAAGACTATCTATTCCATCAAGCATAAAAACGGCGCCATCCGCCGGGTGAATGTAAACATCGCCGCCACTACGGTGGAAAATTACCGCAAGCTGAAGGAGGCCGGCATCGGCACCTACATTTTGTTCCAGGAAACCTACAATAAGAAGGCTTACGAGCAGCTTCATCCTACCGGCCCGAAATCCAACTATGCTTACCACACAGAGGCCATGGACCGGGCGATGGACGGCGGCATCGACGACGTAGGCTGCGGCGTCCTGTTCGGCCTGAACCTCTACCGCTATGATTTTGTGGGCCTGCTGATGCACGCCGAGCATCTGGAGGCCGCTAAGGGCGTCGGCCCTCACACCATCAGCGTGCCGAGAATCCGCCCTGCCGACGACATCAATCCCGACGAATTTGAAAACGGGATCAACGACGATATTTTCGCTAAAATCGTAGCGGTTCTCCGGATTGCCGTCCCCTACACCGGTATTATCATCTCCACCCGGGAAACCAAGAAAACCCGGGAAAGAGTGCTCCATCTGGGCGTTTCCCAAATCAGCGGCGGCTCCCGCACCTCTGTAGGCGGCTACTGCGAGGAGGAGGAAGAGGATTCCGCCCAGTTCGAGGTCAGCGACACCCGTACCCTGGACCAGGTAGTCAACTGGCTGCTGGGGATGGGGTATATTCCCAGCTTCTGCACTGCCTGCTACCGGGAGGGCCGCACCGGCGACCGGTTTATGCGCCTGGTAAAAAGCGGGCAGATCGCCAACTGCTGCCAGCCTAACGCTTTAATGACCCTGAAGGAATACTTAGAGGATTACGCGTCGCCCGATACCAAGGAAAAGGGCTTAAAGCTGATCCAAAGCGAAATTCCCAAGATTCCCAGCGAAAAGGTCCGCCAGGTGGTGCTGAAGCACCTGAACGAAATGGAAAACGGCATGCGGGATTTCCGTTTTTAAGAATATTCCGCAGCTTTCCCCATGCCGCGGTGGTTGAATAATAGCGATAAAATCCTTGCCGGAGGATCAGCTGTTCTTTCCCGAAGGTCCGCCGCCCTTCGGGAAGCTGTAATACCACTAATGCCAAAAATTTAATTGCAAATAGCGAAACGCATGAGCAGCGACTTCGCTCTTTGCCCGCGCACCAAATACACCGTGTATTTTTGAAAGGAGGCTCCAGCCATGAGCCTGTCAAGCACCCCAAGCGCCAACCGCGTCCATATTGGTTTATATGGTAAGCGGAACAGCGGGAAATCCTCTCTGATCAACGCCATCACCAACCAAGAGACCGCTTTGGTTTCCGATTACGCAGGCACCACCACGGATCCTGTTTATAAGGCCATGGAGATTCACGGCATCGGCCCCTGCATGCTGATCGATACCGCCGGCTTTGACGACGAGGGCGAACTGGGCAGGCTTAGGGTGGAAAAAACCCGGCAGGCTTTGGAGAAAACAGACATCGCTGTTCTGGTGTTTGACGGCCGTCCCGTCACCGAGGAAAAAGAGTGGCTTTCTCTTTTGAAACAGAAAAAAACGCCGATTCTGGCCGTGGTGAATAAGCTGGATCTTTTAGAGAACCCCCAAGCCTATGCGGACGCCCTGAAAAGGGATTACGGCCTTTCCCCCGTACTGGTCAGCACCAAAACCCGGGAAGGCATCGACAAGGTTCGTGAGGAACTGATCCGGCTTCTGCCCGAGGATTACGAGCAGGAGAGCATCACGGGACATCTGGTGTCTCAGGGGGATTGTGTGCTTCTGGTAATGCCTCAGGATATCCAAGCGCCAAAGGGCCGGCTGATTTTGCCCCAGGTGCAGACTATCCGGGATCTTTTGGATCACAGATGTCTGGTGATGAGCTGTACCACAGACAAGCTGGATGAGGCCCTTTCCGCTTTGAAGCAGCCGCCGAAATGGATTATCACTGATTCTCAAGTGTTTAAAACCGTTTACGACAAAAAGCCAAAAGAGAGCAGGCTCACCTCCTTCTCAGTGCTGTTCGCTAACTACAAAGGAGATCTCTCCGAGTTTGTCCAGGGCGCGGCTGCCATCGAGAGCCTGACGGAACACTCCAAGGTGCTGATCGCTGAGGCCTGTACACACGCTCCTTTATCAGAGGACATTGGCCGTGAAAAGCTTCCGCGGATGCTGCGAAACAAGGTGGGCCAGGGGCTCGCGGTGGACGTAGTGGGAGGGCCCGCCTTTCCCGAGGATTTATCCGGCTATGACCTGATTATCCACTGCGGCGCCTGCATGTTTAACCGCCGCCATGTCATGTCCCGTATTGACCGGGCTAAAAGCCAAGGCGTGCCTATTACCAATTACGGCGTGGCCATCGCCAAGCTCTCTGGTATTTTGGATAAAATCGATTTGTAAGCTGAGTCTTAAAACAAAAAGCGTAGGGAGGATCAGTAAAAACTGATCCTCCCTACGCTTTTCGCGTGCTTTCACCAAAAGGCCTATGGTAATGGTAAAATCGGAGATCTGACTTTATTTCCGTTATTTGACGATAAACTTCCTGATAATTACAGCATTTTGTTAAACGCATCTTTAAAATTCTAAGCCGCGGGGCGCTACGGCTGCGGGACCTGCCTGCCCTCATGGTCCACAAGGTAGGAACCGGACAGCAGCAGCTGGGAAACCGGTACAATTTGATATCCCTCTCCCTGGATAGCCGCTATCGCGGCGGGCAAGGTTTGAACCGTGGCCTCTGCGCCGTTGTGCAGAAGGATGATGGAGCCTGGCTTCAACTGGGACGAGAGCCTGTTTTTCATGTTTTCCGGAGAAGGATCCTGCCAGTCGTAGCTGTCAATATTCCACTGGATACAGTACATTCCCAGGTCATTGGCGGCTTCCACCACCGAATTATCGTAATCGCCGTAGGGCGCCCGGAATAAAATAGGACTAAGTCCGGTGATCTCCTTAATTTTTTCATTGCATCCGGTAATTTCCGCCAGCTGCTGTTCCTTTCCGACCTGAGGCATATGGGGATGTGTGTCGGAATAGTTGCATACGTCGTGTCCCTGGCCGCTCATCGCTTTCACCATTTCCGGATATTCCTGGGCCCATTCCCCTGTGACAAAAAAGGTGCTTTTCACTTCGTATTGCTCCAGAATATTCAGGATATCCTCTGTCTGCCCGTTTCCCCAAGCGGTATCGAAGGTAAGGGAAACCACCTTATCCTCTCTTTGTACGGAATAAATCGGGCTTTTCCGCGGAGACGCCACCGTCTGCAAAATAGCGCCCGCCCCTTGGAATCCGATCATTACCGCCAGCGCTCCTACCAGCACACAGCATCCAAAGGCTAACAGCTTCTTTTTGGTCAGCACAAAAAATCTCACCGCAATCCCCCCTTAGTGAAGCTTATGCCTTAAGCGGCATTCTTATGTTTTGAAAGGCAAAAAAAGCCGCCGGATTCGGAATCCGGCGGCTTAAGCTTTTTCTAATTCTTGTTTTTCATCAACTGGTTTAATTCCTCCAGGAAGGAATTAATATCCTTGAACTGCCGGTAGACTGAAGCAAAACGCACATAGGCTACCTCATCTACCTCTTTCAGCGCCTCCATGGCATACTCCCCAATCAGAGTGGAGGAAACCTCCCGGTCGAGAGAATTTTGAAGCTTTGCCTCAATATCATCCACCATTTTTTCAATGGCGGCAATGGAAATCGGTCGGTTGGCGCAAGCCCTCAGCAAGCCGTTAATCAGCTTATTCCGGTCGAACACTTCCCGGGACTTATCCTTTTTAATGACAATTACAGGAACCGTCTCGATCACCTCATAGGTGGTGAAGCGCTTGCCGCAGCCCAGGCATTCCCGTCTTCTGCGGATTCTTTCCCCGTCGTCGGCGGGCCTGGAGTCCACTACCCTGCTTTCCTCATAACCACAAAACGGACACTTCAAAACTCTTTCCCTCCTTTAATAAAGCGCGTGACAAAAATCAATTTCACGATAAAAGCGAAAGCATTGCTATAATTGTAGTATAACACACAGTTTCTTTCCCCGCAAGAAAATTTATCCAAAGCAGGACTCAAAGCCAGCGGATTGAAGAAAGCGGTAAGCGTCTGCCAGCTCGGAAATCTGAGCAAAATCCTTCCGATACACCTCGATAATGAAATCCCCTCGATAATGGTTCTCTCTGAGAATACTCAGCAGCCGCGCGTAATCCATTTCCCCGCGTCCCGGCAACAGGCAGTCGCGTCCGGGCCTGTTGTCATTAATATGGATATGAACTAAGTTTTTTCCCATAGCCTCGCACATTTCATAGGGATCCCTTCCCGAGCGGACGGCCTGCTTCACATCCAGCACAAAGCTTGCGTCTTCTTTTAAATATTCCCGCATATTCCGTATAAAGCCGCAGTCCTGGCTGCGGAAGGCGTTTACGTTTTCCTGAGCCAGCGTGACGCCGTATTCTCTGGCGATCCGGGAAAGGATTCCAAACCGGTCATAGTATTCCCGGTCATTCAGGCCGCTTTTTTCAAAGCTGCGGTCACCGTGAATCACTAGGATTTCCGCTCCCAGCCGCCGGGCCATTTCAAAATACCTGCGGTAAAAGGAAGCGCCATCCTGAAACCGCCGCTCGTAATTGGAAAACAACAGATAAGATTCAAACCCTGAGGTAAATGGATGCAAGGACTTCACCCGGCATCCCTGAGGCTTCAGCTTTTCTTCCAGCATGGTCAGAAATTCCGGCTCCATCTCGGAATAGGTATTGATAAAAATTTCGAATTCCCGAAATCCTGAATCGATCAGGGTCTGCAGGCTGTCCTCCATCGCCATAGGATAAAGGCAGGCCGTTGAAATTCCCAGCGCCAAAGCTTTTCCTCCTTTCAAAAAGGCCATCCGCGCGCCGCGAATGGCCTTTTCAAATTCTCTATGTTAGCTTTACCGGATTTATGCTTTTTTTGCATCCAATTTTTTCGCGCGGTACCGGCGCCATACCACCCAAAGAGGGCCGGTAATACAGGTGCTGGAATAGCAGCCGCAGATGATACCGAACATCAGCGGGAGGGCGAAGGTTACCACAGAAGACAAATTGTATACCAGGCCCACCACGACTACAACGCCTACGGCCATTACAGTAGCCACAGAGGTATTGATGGTACGGGTCAGAGTCTGATTGATACTGGTATTGACCAGTTCGCCGATCTCGGCTCTGGGGCCCATAATCCTCCTGTTTTCACGAATACGGTCGTAAATGATGATGGTATCGTTCAGCGAGTAGCCCAGTATCGTCAGAACCACAGCGATGAAATTGTCGTCTACCGGCATCCGGAACACCACAAAGGTAAAGTAAATAACCGCCACGTCGTGCAGCAGCGCGATAACAGCTACCACGCCGGCGGACCAGCCGCCGATTTTACGGAACCGGAAAGCGATATAAATAATCATCAGCACGGCGGCTAAGCCTACCGCGCAAAGACATTTCAGCAGGAACTTTTCCCCGTTGACCGGGTCAACCGAGTCAGACTCCAGCTTTTGAAAGCCGTTATCCGGATATTTTTCCTGAATCGCGTCCTCCATAGCCTTTTGGCCCTCCAGGGACAAGGCGTCGTTGCCGGCAAACTCGATAGACACGTTATTGTTGATCGCGCCGTCCTCGCCGGCCACAATGTCGGTGCTCTCATTGACATTGACGCTTTTTCCGGTAGTTTCCTCTACCAGAGCCGCCAGCTCGTCGGTATTGATCTCTCCGGTAAAAGAGTAGTTCACGATCGCGCCGCCGGTAAACTGAATATCCAGCCTCGCGCCGAAGATCACATTAAAGATTACGCCGATCAGCAATACGGCGATAGAAATCCCGAAGAAAATCTTCTTATTTTCTACAAATCTGATTTTAAACTGATGGAATTTCATTCTGCGCCACCTCCATACCAAGATTTTTTGCGCATGAACTTATATCCCGACAGGGAAGAAAGCATCAGGCGGGAGGCGGTGACGCCCATGAGGAAGTTGCCGATGACGCCCACCAGCAGGGTATAGCCGAAGGAGTAAATAGTCCCGGTAGTGGAAGCGCCGAAAATGCCGGACAAGATATTGCTCGGCCCGAACACCAGCATCAGGATCACGGCCACGATGATTACCGTAATATTGCCGTCAAAAATCGCGGCGAAGCTTGTCTTGCTGCCGGTACGGATGGCGCCATCCAAGGTTTTGCCAGCTCTCAGTTCCTCCTTGATGCGCTCGTTGGTAATAATATTGGCGTCCACACCCATACCAATGGAAAGAATCACGCCGGCGATGCCAGGCAAGGTCAGGGTGAAGCTGGGCACAAAGTTAAAGAAGCCGGAGACACAGGCCAGAGACAAGGCGACCTGTCCCAGCAGGGCGATGCAGGCTACAAAGCCCGGCACCCTGTATACAATTAACATAAACAGGCAGACCAGCACCAAAGCGATCGCGCCGGCCAAAGCCATCGCGTTCAGGGCGGAAGCGCCCAGGGTCGGGTTAATGGTTCTCAGGTTCGTGGTTTCCAGTTTAAAGGGCAAGGCGCCGGCCTGAATCTTGCTGGCTAAAGCGGCTGCCTCAGAGGAAGTGAAGTTGCCGGAGATATTACATTTTCCTTCGGTGATCGCTTCCTTTACCGTAGCCTGAGAGATCATCACGTCGTCCATCCAAATGGAGATGGTTTGTCCCACCAGCCGGCTGGTGGCCTCGCCGAACAGCTCCTTGCCCTCGTCGTTAAATTCCAGATCCACTACGAACTGCTGAGCGCCGTTATCGTCCTGGATCATACCGGCCTTGGCGGACACCACGTCCTTACCGTCCATAATCACGTTCTCAGCGGTAGTTCCCGCAGGCGTCTTATAGATCGGCTGTCCGTCCGAGCCCACCTCGGTGGTTTCATATTCCCCGCCCTCCCGGAAGGTCAGCAGGGCGGTTGCGGAAAGCTCCTCTACGGCAGCTTCCGGATCGAAGTCGGTCTCATCCTCTTTCCAAGGAAAGCGGACGATGACCTTTCCGTTATCGTAATCCGCGTAAAGCTCATAATCGGTGATGTTGTTATTCACCATACGGAGCTCAATAATGGCCTTCGCGGACTCCATATCCTCTCTTGTAGCCTGCACGCCGTCCGCGGGGCTGAAGGTAGCCTCCACGCCGCCTTTGATGTCAATACCCCATCTGATATCGTTAAGCCCCTTTATGTAGGTAACGGGGATATCTCCGTTCCTGCCGTGGACGCCGAAAAACGCCATACAGCTCAGGGCGATGATCAGGAGGGCAACGATAAAAAATACCGGTTTTGCTACTCGCTTCATGCGCAAATCCTCCAATGTAGTTTGGTATCCGCGAAGAAATATGAGAAAACGTCCCCCAAAACAGCTTTCGATATCCACTCGCAGAGGTAACAAAATTAATTATATGTTTTTTAGACGAAAAAGTCAATGGAATGTCCTGCCGCAGCAAGGCAGAATTTGGAAATATTTACGTACCACGGTTAAATTTCCAGAAAAAACCGCCGCGAATTTTCATATAGAATCGTCCGTCGGGCTTTGCACGGCAACGGGCCCGCCGCAGCAAGAAAATCAGGGTGTTTTATCCCCCGCAGCCCATTAACCGTGAAGCGTTCTGTTTGCCGAATAAGCCTCCGGCATCCGCTGCCCTGACAGTACCGGCCGGAAGATGGCCTCATAATTCCACCCGCCTAAAAATCCTTCGCCGCCTCCGTTTCCACGCTGCCGCCCGCCGCTTTCCAACGCCCTGTGCTTCCCCTGACCGCAGCCTTGCTGAAGCGGTCAAAAGCAACGGCCGCCGGATGCTCCGGCGGCCGTTTGCAGCGCAAATGCCGTGATAATGGATTCTTTCCCTTACATTTTTTCCAGAAGCTTTTCCACCGCCGCCAGCTTGACGCAGATGCAGAAAAGCTGCATCGCCGTCTCCAGCTCGCAGACCGGCGGGTAAGTGGGCGCTAAACGGATGTTGCTGTCGTTAGGGTCCTTGCCGTAGGGATAGGTAGCCCCGGCATTGGTCAGCGCTACGCCTGCCTCCTTGCACAGGGCAACCACCTTGGAAGCGCAGCCGGAAAGCACGTTGACGCTGACAAAATAACCGCCGTTCGGCTTTGTCCAGGCGGCTACTCCCCTTCCCAGCAATTCCTCATCCAAAATGCTGAGCACAGTCTGAAATTTCGGCTCTAAAATCGCCCGATGAAGCTGCATATGATCCAGAAGCCCCTGATAATCTCCAAAATAGCGTACATGCTTCAATTGGTTCAGCTTATCATAGCCAATGGTTTGGTATTGGTACTTTCTTTTAAACACCGCCATATTGCTTTCCGATGCCGCCATAGCGGCTACGCCGGAGCCTGGGAAGGTAATCTTCGACGTGGAGCAGAACAGAATAGGAAGATCCTCGCTGCCGTTTTTTCGGCATTCATCCATCAGGTTTAAGAGATGGTCCGGCGTATCATTTAAATCATGAACCGCGTAGGCGTTATCCCACATAATGCGAAAATCCTTAGCCGCAGGCTTCAGTGCCGCGAAGCGGCGGACGGTTTCATCTGAATAAGTAATTCCCTGGGGATTGGAATACTTTGGCACACACCAGATCCCCTTGATTTTGTCATCAGATGCGGCCAATTCCTCCACGATATTCATATCGGGGCCTAAGTCAGTCATGGGAACATTGATCATCTCGATGCCGAAAAATTCCGTAATTCCAAAATGACGGTCATAGCCAGGCACCGGACACAGGAATTTAATGGCGCCCTGACGGTTCCAGGGCTCGCATCCGCCGATTCCCTGGCTCATCATACAGGAAATGGCGTCGAACATCATATTGAGGCTGGAGTTGCCTCCCACAAACACATTTTCCGCCGATACTCCCAGCATTTGAGCGAACATCTCGCGCATTTCCGGAATACCCTCCAGCAAACCGTAATTACGGCAGTCCACCCCGCTTTTGCAGCGAAAATCCGAATCCTTATTTAAAATGTCGAACATGCCTCCGGACAAGTCGGTCTGATCCGCTCCCGGCTTGCCTCTGGACATATCCAGCTTTAATCCTTTTGCCTTAAAATCATCGTAGGACTTTTGCAAAAGCCGCTGCTTCTGCCGCAGCTGCGCTTTATCAAGCGATAAATAATCCAACATGAGAATCCTCCTTGCGGTAATTGCAATCATCAGCCAAAACCATAGGTTATTTTAAACCATCCAACAGAAAAATGCAAGTCTTTTTAGCTTTTCCTGCATTTTCAACGTTTTTCACAAAAGAAAGGGCAGGCCGCCGCCTGCCCTTATACTGATAGGATATGCAAATTCCGAAAAAAGGTTCTTTCCTCTTAAAACTCCGCTACTCCCGTAGTCCTTGGGAATGGAAGCACGTCCCGGATGTTCTGAATTCCGGTAAGGTACATAATCAGCCGCTCAAAGCCCAGGCCAAATCCCGCGTGCTTGTTGGTTCCGAAGCGGCGCAGATCCAAATACCACCAGTAATCCGCTTCCTTGAGGCCCAGCTCCTTCATCCGCGCGGTCAGCCGATCCAGGCGCTCCTCACGCTGGCTGCCGCCGATGATCTCCCCGATGCCCGGCACCAGCATGTCCATGGCGGCCACAGTCCTGCCGTCGTCATTCATGCGCATATAGAAGGACTTGATCTCCTTGGGATAATCCGTAACAAATACCGGCTTCTGGAACACCTGCTCAGTCAGGTATTTCTCATGCTCAGTCTGCAAATCCACGCCCCAGTCCACCTGGTACTCGAACTGGCTGTTATGCTTTTTCAGGATCTCCACCGCTTCCGTATAGGTCACATGGGCAAAATCCGATTCCACAATATGGGTCAGCCGGTCGATCAGGCCCTTATCCACAAACTGGTTGAAAAACTGCAGATCCTGAGGACAGGTATCCATTACATAGCGGATAACATATTTCATCATATCCCTGGCCAGATCCATGTCGTCGTTTAAATCCGCGAAAGCAATCTCCGGCTCGATCATCCAAAACTCCGCGGCATGGCGCTGGGTATAGGATTTTTCCGCCCGGAAGGTAGGGCCGAAGGTATAAACCTTTCCGAATGCCATAGCCATGCATTCCGCTTCCAGCTGTCCGGATACCGTCAAGGAGGTGTGCTTTTCAAAGAAATCTTGGGAAAAATCGATTCTGCCGTCCTCGCCTCTGGGCGGATCCTCAAGATCCAAGGTGGTGGCGGTAAACATTTCGCCGGCGCCCTCGCAGTCGCTGCCGGTGAGAATCGGCGTATGGGCGTAAATAAAGCCCCTCTCCTGGAAAAACTTGTGGATGCCAAAGGCCGCCGCGGAACGCACCCGGAACGCCGCGGAGAAGGTGTTTGCCCTAGGCCGCAGATGGGCGATGGTTCTCAAGTACTCCAAGCTGTGGCGCTTCTTTTGAAGCGGATATTCCGGAGAAGACGGGCCTTCCACCAGAATTTCACAGGCGTGAAGCTCAAAAGGCTGCTTCGCCTGAGGAGTTTCCACAAACTCGCCGTTAACGGTCACCGCCGCTCCTACGTTCAGCTTGGCGATTTCCTTAAAGTTATCAATTTTCTTATCCTCAAAGACCACCTGGACGCCCTTAAAGCAGCTGCCGTCGTTCAGTTCCATAAAGCCTAAGGCCTTGGAATCCCGGATGGTTCGCACCCAGCCGCAGACCGTAACCTTTTTTCCGCTGAAAGAGGCTGGACTTTGATACAAGCTCGCGATTTCAGTTCTCGTCATGGTTTCAATCTCCCTCATCGTTTCTCAATCGTAAGTAGCTTTATTTTATACCAATTCCCACCTCCATGCAAGGGGAAACTTGGCCTTTCTCTCCGATCAAGGGCGATTTCTTTTTGTTTTTCTCCTTGTACCCCTTTTCCCTCATGCGGCATAAGATGATACAGGCCCCTATTTTCATGTTTAGAAAGGAGAGCTGCCATTTTGGCTACTGTCAATTATACGGTGCGCCCAGGGGACACCCTATGGAACATCGCGGAAAAATTTGACACCTCGGTCAACGATATCGCCAGGTATAACGGCATCAGCGACGTAAACCAGATTTATCCCGGACAGGTGCTGCGGATCGCCACCCAATTTCCGGTGGCATCCAAATGGTATATCGTCCGCCAGGGAGATACCCTGTCCTCGATTGCCGACCGGTACAATACCACAGTGGAACGCCTGCTGCAGCTTAACTGCTGCATTTACGACCCCAACCGGATCTATCCCGGACAGGTACTGAGGGTCAAGCCATAGCCTCGTGCCATTCATCGCCACAGCTAAAAGGCGTGGCATGAATTTCGGCCTATCAGGCCAAAAGAGAAGCCAGCGCCATTTAGGCGCTGGCTTTCAGTTTGTTTAGGCCATGGTGGTAGGACTGCTTTCCTGGAAAAGGGGTATCCTGCCCCTTCTTATTCAAACCGCCTTCTCTCTGATCTTGCCTTTCCGGTTCCCGTATCTATTTATGCACTGCCGCCGCATGAAGCCCTACTGTACTTGCAGCAGCACGCCGCCCAAAATTAACGAGCCTCAAATTTATCCTTTAAATTTTGGGGCCTCTCAAAAATATAGCGGGATCAAAGCCCGTCTGGATCATCTGGCTTTAAGCCAATGCTTTTATTCGTTTTCCCTTCACAGCATACACCATATAAATCATGCCCCTTGTGGGAAAAGATCCCCAACGGCATTACAAAACAGGCAAAGGTCTTCTGCCCAAAAACAATAAAGGCCGAAAGATACTTACCGCTATAAACTCACTTGGAACCGAATCATATTGTCCTCCAAAGGGGATGCCTTGATATTGCCATGATGTTTTTCTACTATGGCTTTCGCGATAGAAAGGCCTATGCCGAAGCCGCTCCCGTACGTCCTCGCTTTGTCCGCACGATAAAACCGGTCAAACAGCCGGTCAAGCTCCATGCGTCCTACAGCCATGTAAGAATTATCAACCAGGATGACGGGGTGTTTCCCTCCCCGGAGAGTTACTCTTATCATTCCATCCGGATCGCAGTACTTTACAGCATTATCCAGCAGGATAGAAATAAGCTGCCGCATAGCCGCTTCATTTCCGTGATAGCTAATATGGTCAGGAACATCTGTCAGAAGTCTTTTCCGTTGGCTGTTAATATGCTGTGCAAATGCAGATACGGTATCCAAAACGACTTCGCTGAGTGAAAAAGGCTCTTTAGTGAGTTTAGTACCGTCCTCATCCATTCGAGCGAGAGATACCAGGCGGTTAACCAGTTCCGTCATTATTTCAGCTTCCTCCCGAATATCGGAAAGCCATTCATTTGCTCCGATCTCCGTTTCCATAATATCAAGGTTGGTACAAATCAATGTCAGGGGCGTTTTAAGCTCATGATTCGCGTCGGTAATAAATTGTTTTTGCTTTTCATAGCTCTCAGCCGCAGGCTTAACAGCCCTTCGGGAAATGAGAACAATCAAAATAATAATCACAATACTGCTCGCAGCGAAAACCAATGAGGCGGCAAGCATAAACTGTTGATTGCTTTGTTTGGTATTCAGCCCGTTTATGAATACAACAGCCTGTCCCGCCGCCGTGTCGTATCTCTTATAGCGGAAATCGCCTATCCAGCCCCGCTCGTCTGAGTACTCCATCACCTTTTCAGCATAGGCAATCGCCTCGTCCCGCGATACGCTGGCAATTGATCGAATATCCGCAGACAAAACGTTTGTGCTGCGGTCAAAGCGCACAGTGAAAAAACGGGTGGTAAAAGGAGACTCCGAGTTTAATCCATCAGGCATGGGCGGAGGATTCGGGGCATTACTGAATTCATTCCATTCAGGGAAAGTACCGTCATTAGAGGATACAACATCGGCAAGCATATCAAGAGACCGGTTGGTTTGCGCTGTTGTGACTAAAAAGATGGATATAAGCAAGATCACAAAAACCGCTGTAAAGGAAAGAATACAGATCTTTATAAAATTTTTTCGTAATTTATAAATCATTGGCTTCCTCCAGCTTATAGCCTGCCCCGCGAATAAATCGAATTTCAACGTTTGCCTTCATAGAAGCAAGCTTTTTGCGGATATTGGAAATATGCACCCAAATCACACTAACATCCACATCGCTCTCCCAGCCCCAAACGTGGGACATAAAATCATCAATCGGGATAATGAAGTTTGGACGGTCCATAAGCATTTCCATAATTTGAAACTCCCGGCCGCTCAAAGCTGTTTTCTTGTCCTCACATTGGAGCTCATAGGTGGAACGGTTTAGAATGAGTCCTCCAAATTTACATAGATCCGGTACATAGTTGTCACGCCTTCGCAGCATCGCTCTGACACGCGCAAGCAATTCCGGTGTGGAAAACGGCTTCGGCAGATAATCATCCGCGCCCGCATCCAGGCCCTCTACCCGCTGGTCGATTTCCGTTTTAGCAGTTAAAAACAAAGCAGGCGTACAAACTCCCTTCTCTCTCAGGCGTTTCAACACTTCTACTCCATCCATTCCAGGCATCATAATATCAAAAATCAACCCGTCATATTCTTCGCTTTCTGCATAGGCTAGCGCATCCATACCGTTTGAAACGGCATCTACCATATATTGGTTGGCTTCAAAAATATGCTTCAAGGACTTCAATAATCTTGTGTCATCCTCCGCGATCAGTAAACGCATACTATATAATCTCCTTGCGTGAAATTATTTTTATTTTAGCAGCTCCGCCTTAACATTGGCTAAAGGCGGCGTTTTTGTTTCCTGTGCTCTTTCTATTATAGCACTCCCATATAACTTTTACGATTCCCCTGCTGAAAAGGACGCCAACATTCACCTAGAATTCACAGCTTCTTTAGGGCGATTTTAGTGTGCGCAGCTATTATCTTAGATGGCACAGCCATACAGCCGCCTTCTGTTGTTCTTCAAATCAACCGGCCAAGTCCTGATCAGGGACACAGAACAACGGAGCCTAAAATCATTTTCCTCTACAAAGCGGCTATTGAGCTGCAATCCAAAGCAACGGAGGACGAGTACGTGGATTATGAAACATTTAAAAGAATAAAAAAAGGAAATGGAAAAGCGCTTGAAGCCCTGATTGACGCCCATCTGAAAAAAGCTTGGTTCATCAGCTTCCAGCTAACGGAACATGTTTGCAGAGGCGCGCCGCTTCTAATAAAAGCATGGAAAGCCTCTTTGGAACAAATTATAAGCGCTCAAACCGCTCCAAAAGAGGATTTCAGAGAAATTCTCCATAGCAATCTTTTAAAGCTGTATTTAATCGGCGTGGAGGATGATCCTGAGTTTGAATCCTTACCCGTGCCCCAGGTGGCTAAAAAATACCAGCAGTTTGTGGCAGAAACCGAATTATTGCCAAACGATTTGAAACCGGCTTATTTAATGAATGTCTATGGAAATCTCAGCACAGCCCGTCTTGCTCAAATTCTTGGAATCCCCACCGAATCCGTAGCAGATTCCGTAAAGCAGGCAGCGGAAAATATCACGAAGGCAAGCGGCGCCTTACGCCGGGATAAGCAGGCGGCAAAAATTCAGTTATCCGCAGAATTCAGGAATCCAAGTGACAGTGGATTTGAAGACATTGTTATTCCGGCTTATCTTAACACAGCTCTTATCCACGAAATCAATCATTTATTGAATAAACCAGTAATTCAGAACCGAAAGGAACAAAACGCTATGACGACGAAAACAAATAATATCAGAGCAAAGGGCAGCACAAAGGCCGTGTCCAAAAGAAGCAATAAAAAGGCAAAAATCATCGTGATATCCGCCGTTGTTCTTGCTGTGGTGATTCTCGGTGTGATTTTTATTCCAAAACTGGTTGGCAGAAACACAGGAAAGAACACCAGCATTACCACATATAATGTTGAAACAATTACTACAGGAAATGTGGATACCACGATTAGTGGAAGCGGAACTCTGTCGCCTGTTTCCAAAGAAACGCTTGCAACAGCAAAGGCGGGTACGGTCACGGCTGTAGACTACGAGGTTGGCGACAAGGTGGAAGAAGGCGCGGTGATCGCAGTGATAAAAGAGGAAAATGGCAGCGAAACCGATTTCACAGCGCCTTACGACTGTATTCTGATTGAGCTTCCTATCTCTACAGAGGATGAATTAGCCGCGAACAGCCAAATTGCGATGGTAATGGGCACAGACGGCTTTACCATGGGAATTGCCGTAGATGAGCTTGACATTTCCACTGTTAAAGTAGGGCAGGAGGTAGATTTCACAATTGATGCCGTCGATGGCAGCTATACCGGCAAGGTTACGGCTGTTTCCTATAATGGAAGCTCCAGCGGCGGTACGACGGCTTATCAAATAACCGCACAAGTGGACTATGTGGAGGGCGTATACCCGGGCATGAGTGCTTCGGCTGAAATTGTTATTGAATCCAGCGGCGAAGGCTTACTGGTTCCTGTTGACGCCGTCCGTACCTCCGGTGATCAAAATTATGTTTATCTTGCGCCAAGCGGCGCTGCTGAAGGGACAGAATATGAAGAGGATCAGCTTGATGTTTCCAACCTCACAAAAGTCACGGTTGAAACCGGAATGAGTGATGGCAGCTATATTCTCATCGAAAGTGATGAGCTTGCCGAGGGCGACTTGATTGTAATTACAAAGATTACTTCTACACAAACCGGTTCAGACAGCGAAAGCCAAGGCGGTTTCGGCGGTATGAGCGGATTCCCCGGAGGCGGCGGAATGGACTTTGGTGATTTTGATTTCGAAAATTTTGATCCCAACAATATGCCGCCCAATGGAGAGGGTGGATTTCCCGGCGGCATGGGCGGCAATTAACGGAGGGGTCAACATGATAAAGCTAAAACACATTTATAAATCCTATTCTCTAGGCGATGAACAGGTGGATGTTCTTCACGATATTAATCTCCATGTGAAGCCGAAAGAATTTGTATCCATTCTCGGGCCATCCGGCAGTGGTAAATCAACGCTGATGAACATTATTGGCTGCTTAGATATCCCTGACTCCGGGGATTATATCCTTGACGGCGAGTATGTGGACAATTGTACGGAAAATGAGCTTTCTGAAATCAGGAGCAAAAAAATTGGGTTTATTTTTCAACAGTTTAATCTTCTTCCCGAGCTTACTGCGTACGAAAATGTAGAGATGCCGCTTTTGTATCATAAGCTCTCTCCAGCCGAGCGGCGTGAGAGAGTGGAAAGGACGCTTGCACAAGTAGGACTTGCCGACCGCATGAAACACAAGCCGGCACAGCTTTCGGGCGGGCAGCAGCAAAGGGTTGCCATTGCCCGTGTGCTTGCTGCGGAACCGTCTATTATTCTGGCAGACGAGCCAACCGGAAACCTTGACTCCTCTTCCGGCGCTGAGATCATGGGGATTATTAAAGGCTTGCACCAAGCGGGCAATACCATTGTTTTGATTACGCATGACAGCAGTGTCGCCGGGCAGGCACAGCGCAAGGTATATGTTCATGACGGCATATTAACAGAAAGGGAGGCAAGAACATGACGCTGAAAATCATCATGCTGTCCCTCCGGGCAATCTATAACAATAAAATGCGTTCCTTTCTTACCATGCTCGGTATTATTATTGGCGTTATGGCCGTTGTCATTCTCGTTTCTATTACACAAAACGCAACCAGCGGTATCACGGACAGCATCGCCAGCATGGGCTCAGATCAAATCACCGCTTCGATTACGGGAGAAGACGTATCTGTCAGCCGTGACAGTATTGAGACACTGAACAGCTATGGTGCAATTGATAAAACAGCACCGGTTATTACAACCAGCCAAACCGTAAAGCATAACGGCGAAACCGGTTCCTATTCTATTGTTGGTGTTACAAACGACTATTTTGACGTACAGGATATAGCAATTCAAAGCGGCCGTCTCATTGCAGATTCCGATATTGAATGGACAACTAATGTCGCCGTGATAGGCACGGAAGCGGCAACCGATTTATTTGGCACTTGGGACGCTGTGGGCGGCACCATCACAATTGGAGAAAGAAATTATAAGGTTATTGGCGTGCTGGAAGAACAGGGCAGCAGTCTTGTCGGATCGGATGACAGCAAAATTTTGATTCCATATACAACAGCCGAGCGTATTACAGGCCAAAAATCAGTTTCCACTTTTTATATTAAAGCTTCAAGCTCCAATTCTGTAAATGTGGCGATCAATATGGTAGAGTCTTTTTTATTGCAAACCACCAGAGATGAGGACAGCTTTACTGTAAATAATCAATCTGATGTTCTTGATACAATGGATGAAGTTAACAATACCATGTCGCTTCTGCTTGCAGGGATCGCTGCGATTTCCCTGTTAGTAGGCGGTATCGGGATTATGAATATCATGCTTGTATCCGTAACCGAGCGAACAAGAGAGATCGGCATCCGTAAAGCCGTCGGCGCCAAAAGGCAGCATATTATGCTGCAATTTCTGTGCGAGTCATGCATCCTTTCCGTCCTTGGAGGCTTGATCGGATTAGTTTTATCCGCCGCTGTTGTCAGTGCATATAATACAGCTGCTGGCAGCAGTGCAGCCATCAACTGGGGCATCGGTATGGCAGCCATCGCATTTTGCGCGGTGATCGGTATATTGTTTGGCAGTTATCCGGCCGCAAAGGCATCGCGTCTGCAGCCAATTGACGCGCTGCATACTTCGTAAACCAGTGAATAAGGATAAGTAAAAAAGCAGGCGGATTATGATAGATTTCCGCCTGCCTTTTTTATTCTGTCGTTTTTCTAAATAAACGCAACAAATCCGAACCCATCGCCAACCGGCATAAGGTTCGGATTTGTTTATTGTGGTGGAGCATAGCGGGATCGAACCGCTGACCTCTACACTGCCAGTGTAGCGCTCTCCCAGCTGAGCTAATACCCCATTTCACAAAGCTGTGTTTTTCACAGCTTTGTTATAATATCATATTTTCAAATATTTTGCAAGCCCCTTTTTAAAGTTTTTTTAATTTTTCTGTCAGCTCGTGCTGAGGCGTAACAAAAAGGGTCTGATAATGCACATAGATAACCATACCGGGCTTTGCTCCCTGGGGTTTGCTCACGTAACGGACCTGAGTATAATCCACCGGCACCTGGGAGCTGTCTTTTGCTCTGCTGTGGTACGCCGCCAGCATAGCGGCCTCTTTCAAGGTGGCATCGCCTGGCTGTCTGCCCCCGGTCACAATGATCGTATGGGAACCGGGGATATTCTTGGTATGCAGCCAAATGTCATTGTTATTGGCTTGTTTTAAAGTCAGTTTATCATTCTGCCGATTATTGCGGCCCACTAGAATACGGAATCCCTCGCTGGACACAAACTCCAAAGGAGCCAAAGGCGCCGGCGGCTTTCTTTTATCCCGCACCGCCTTCAGGTAGCCTTCTTCCCGCAGTTCCTGGCGGATCTCGTTCAGCTCGCTTTCGCTCTGAGCCCGGCTTAGGCAGTCGAATACCGAATCGACATACAGAAGCTCCTGCTCCGCCTGCGCGATCTGCTCTCCCAATACCTGCTGAGCGGTTTTGGCCTTGCGGTACTCCTTGTAGTATTTCTGCGCATTCTGGGTAGCGTTAAGCGCCGGATCCAGCTTAACCCGCATCAGACGATTTTCATCGTAGAAGTTCTCCAAATCCGCAAAAGCGCTTCCCCTTTCGATGCGGTAAAGATTAGCGTTGATCAAATCTCCGCAGACCCGCAGATGCTCCCGGTCCTCACTTCGGGCAAGCTCTCCCCTTTGCAGGTTGATCTTTCGGCTGAGGCGTTCCGACGCATTAGCCAGCAGCCGCAGGAGATCCTGCGCTTTTACCCGCATCCGGTCCTGCCGATCCCGCTCCTCATAAAATTCATCCAGCAGAGAAGAAAAATCCTCCCACCGGCTCACCGACGCCAGAGTGCCGTATTGGACGATATTCAAAAAGGAAAACTCCATCGGCTTTCCTTTGATTTTGGTTACCATATAAGGCTCTCCCGCCGTATCCCGGACCGTAGTAAACAGCCGCTCCAAAAAGAACCGAAGCCGTTCCCTCTGCTCCTGTGTCAGATCTCTAGTAAAAAGCTCCTGTCCCCGGCCCACCTGATGCTCTATCTCCCGGCAAACCACCGGAGAAAGCCCTTGCAAAGCGTTTAGGATTCCTTTATTCAGGCTTTGGTTCTTCGGTTGATGAACAATAGCCTCGACAATCTCCTCCGGCTGGCACTCCAGCATACAGGGCTTGTTCTGGGCTGGCGGCAGCTCATAGGCGAGGCCGGGCTGCACCAGCCGCTGAGATGACATTTCTTCATCCACCCTTTTCAAGGCATCCACGATTTTCCCCTGGCCATCCACCAGAATAATGTTACTGTATTTCCCCATAATCTCGATGACCAGGGATAAGCGAACCTTATCCCCTAATTCGTTGGCAGCGTCAAAATCCAAATACAATAGCCGTTCCAGCCCCGGCTGTCTGACTTCCACCAGCTTAGCGCCAGACAGGCGTTTTCGCAGCAGCATGCATAACATAGGCGGAACCTTAGGGTTTTCCGGCGCATATTGGGTAAAGTGAATTCTAGGACTGTTGGCCCTGGCCGATAGCAGCAGCTTAAACGCCTCCTGCCGGGTCCGCAGCAAAAATACCAGCTCCTCTTTGTTCGGCTGGTAGATTTTATCCACCCGCGCGCCCAGCGCCCGGTCTGTGATTTCCTTCTTTAAATGTCTCAAAAACGCTCCGTCAAGCGCCATACAGCTTCCTCCTCATAAGCGGAGCCAATGCGCCGCTTTTCTTTCCGGCGTACCAGCCGAGGCATACCCCGTGAGGTTCCAGCCGCGCCCGGCGAACGAGTCTGCTTTCCTCCCCTTTCTCCGGCAGCAGACTTTCGCATTCCGCGCCCATGATGAACCTTTCATTCGCCGGTATTATCCAATGACCGGATTCCATTCGCCGGCTAACTCATCGAACTATAAATAACGGATGCCGTCGCCGGCGTTTTCCTCCAGGAAAAATTCAATTCCTGGAAACGCCCTGGAGAGCCTCTCCCGAAGCGGTTCCATGGCAATATCCTCAGTCTTGAAATGCCCGCCGTCCACCAGGGTCAAACCAGCTTCCTTCGCGGCCAAAATCTCATGATGCTTTACCTCCCCGGTGACAAAGGCATCCGCCCCCTTCTCCATGGCGTCAAACAGGAATTCCCCTCCCGCGCCGGAGCATAGAGCCACTTTCCTCACCGGACGGTTTCCCGCCACATACCGTATCCCCTCACAGGAAAGCCTCTCTTTTACAAACGCCGCGAAGCTTTTCGGCTCCATAGGCTGGGCAAGGGTTCCCATAACGCAGCAAGGAAGCTCGCCGTAAAAAGCCACCTCCATCCGTCCGGAAAGCTCCAAAGCGGCGGCCAGACAGTCGTTGACGCCTCCCGGCGCCATGTCCAGATTGGTATGGGCGCAAATCGCCCCGATTCCTTCCTTTGCCAGAAGGTAAGGAACACTGTTGCTCAGCAGGCGCTTCAAGGGATGAAAAATTACCGGGTGGTGGCTGACGATCAGCTGCGCCCCTTTCTCCCGTGCCTGGCGTACCGATTGCGCCGTGATATCCAGGGTTACCAAAGCCTTCGTGACCTCCGTTTTTCCATCGCCTACTAAAAAGCCCGCGTTGTCAAAATCCATCGCGGTGGAAAAGGGCGCGATTTCATTGAGATAACGATAAATTTCATCAATTGCTGCCATTTGGAAATTCCTCCCTGATCAGCTGCCTCAGCGCTTCCGCCGCCTGGCAGTATTCCATTTGAGCCTCCTGCTCTCCGCCGGCCCGGGCTCCCTTCTCCAGATTTTGGAGATGGCGAAGCTGCTTGCCCAGATAGGCAAGCGCGGCAGTGCGCTCTGCTTTATCGGTAAGCGGCGATTGCAGCAATTTCCCCAGGTAAGGGAAAAGAATTCCCCCGGCTTCCTGACGGCCCGTATAAGCCGTCAAAAGAACGCTGTAGGGCCTTCCCAGAGATAGTACCGGCCGCTCTTCTAAAATCTCAAACCCATGCTCCGCCAGGAAGCGGCGCAGCTCTTCCGCTCTCGTCATCGGCTGAAGGACTAACCGGGCGCCTGTTTCCTTCAGCCAGGGAGCGGCGCCTAAAATAGACGCGATCACCTCTCCTCCCATACCGGCGATCACAATAAAATCCGCTTCTTCCGGAAGGAAAGCCTGTAGGCCGTCGGACAGCCGAAGCTCCACGATGTCCTCTACCTGGTATTTTCTCACATTTTCCTTAGCCCGCTCCAGAGGGCCGGGACGCAGGTCCGCGGCCACAGCGTGGAGGACCCGGCCGGTCTTTGCCAGCCAAATGGGAAGGTAGCCGTGGTCTGTTCCGATATCCGCCAATTTAGCTCCCGCGGGAACAAAAGAGGCGCACAGAGACAGCCTAGGATCCAGCTGAAACAAGGGGCGCAATTTGATTCCTCCTACAAAATTGGGGCCGCGACGGCAGTCACGGCCCCAAGCTTTCCGCGAGTTTATTTACCAGCTAAGTGCTCGTTGAGTTTCTCTACCAGCTCGTCCGGGTCTACATTATGCACCAGGCAAGCCTGTTCCAAAGATTCTCCCCTGGAAGCCGGGCAGCCTAAGCAATGCATTCCCATCTCCAGGAAAAAGGGCGCCGTGGTCCGATCCATATCCAAAATATCACCAATGATAGTATCCTTTGTTACTGTCGCCATAAAACAATTTACCTCCTTTGCTTTTCACGTCTGATTCTATTATAATCTCCCGCGCCCCGCTTTGCAATACATTTTTCACAGCCGCGAAAGCGGCTTGAAGGCGTCTCGGTCTGAACGGTACTCAAATCCCGCCTGCTTTCCTGCTGTAAGCGGCGGCCAGGCGGAAATCACTCCTGCGCCCTCGGCTTTTGTCCTTTTTTACCAACCGCTTTCTAAAAGCGGTTGGTAAAAGCCTTTTCCTCCGGGACATAAAAAATACGCCCCGGAAAGCTTTCCGGAGCGTACCCTTGCTCATAAGAAGGAACTTATCTTATTCTTCCCTCATCTTAGCGAAGCACTCGCTGCAATAGACCGGACGGTCCTCACGGGGTCTGAAAGGAACCTTGGCTTCCTGACCACAAGCAGCGCAGGTAGCAGTGAACATTTCACGCTCAGGCTTTGCGGCGTTCTTACGGGCATCACGGCAGGCTTTGCATCTCTGGGGCTCGTTTACGAAACCCTTGGAAGCATAAAATTCCTGCTCGCCGGCGGTGAATACAAATTCAGCGCCACATTCTTTGCAGATGAGAGTCTTGTCTTCGTACATTTGATTTACCTCGCTTTGGATAATAAAATTTTTCGCCCTTTGACGGATTTAAACCGACGCCTTTGAAAATCAACGCTCTAACTTAAGCTATCCGGGCACATATAAAACAAGTAATCACACGGGAAACTACATGGTCTTCTTCAGTTTCGCTCTAATCCTTTGAAGGGCATTATCCACAGCTTTAGGTGAAATGGAAAGAGATTTTGAAATCTGTGCATAGGTTAAACCGTTCAGGTAAAGAGATAAAACCTGAAATTCCAGGGTTGAAAGGGTTTCTTCAATTCTTTTCTTGATCTGCTGGAGATTCTCCCGGTCAATCATCACCGTCTCCGGGTCATTGACCCCAGCATCCGCTTCTGGAAGCGTTTCCTCCGGAAAGCCGGCCAAAGAATGAAAAGGGATATTTTTCTGCCTTGCAGCCGCCCGATAAAGGGTTACCAACCGGTTGTTTACACAAACGGTCGCGTAGGTTTCAAAAGACGCGCCTTTGCCCTCCTGAAAGGACATCACGCTATCCAGTAATCCCAGCGTAGCCTCCTGCAAGAGATCATCCGCATCAATTCCCAGCTTCCGGTAGCCGGAAATCTTCCACTGCAGCAGTCCATAGTATCGGGAAATCAGCTCGCTGAACGCTTCCTGATTCCCTTGCCTTACCCTGGCGACAAGCTCCCCATCTGTAAGATTGCCCATGCCGTCAACCCGTTCAGGTATGTTCAATCCTACCACCTCAAGGTTCCACGAAGAATACTTTCTTACATAGTACCCCAAGTGTGTAGAAAAGTCAATGGGGTTTTATACAAAAATATCAAAAAATTTCGTCGTATCCTATACTTTTTCGTTGGTTCGCAGTATAATTAAGGTAAATATGGTTATTAAGGGCAAATACAAGGCATAAACGGGGTGTTTTCTTGGCAGCTAAAGTGATCAGTATGGGGCTATACGGAGCGGAAGCTTTTCTGGTAGAGGTCGAATGTGACATCGGCCGCTCTCTTCCTGCCTTTGACCTGGTAGGCCTGCCTGACGCCGCGGTAAAAGAATCACGGGAACGGGTCAGGGCCGCTTTGAAAAACTGTGGGTTTGACTATCCTACAGGCCGTATCACCGTAAATCTGGCTCCCGCCGACATCCGCAAGGAGGGTCCTCTATACGACCTGCCTGTGCTGATGTCTGTGCTAATCTCCAGCGGCCAGCTGGGTGCAGGCCTAGGAGATTCCGCTTTTCTTGGAGAGCTTTCCCTCTTTGGGGAGCTGCGTCCGGTAAACGGCGTGCTTCCCATGTGTCTGAAAGCGAAACAGGCGGGGCTTCAAAAAATTTATGTTCCCGCCCAAAACGCGGAAGAGGGCGCGTTGGTACAGGGGCTTACAGTATATCCGGTTCCAAACCTTACAGCGCTGATCGAGCATCTGAGCGGCCGTATTCCCCTGGCTCCCGCCTCTCCCCCTTCTCCTCAGGATGACCCCTTTCCCCTGCCGGATTTCTCCCAGGTAAAAGGACAGCCTCAGGCCAAGCGCGCCTTGGAGGTCGCGGCGGCAGGCGGACACAACATCCTTTTGATCGGCCCTCCAGGCTCCGGGAAAAGCATGCTGGCCAAAAGGCTTCCCTCCATCCTTCCCGGCATGACCTTTGAGGAAATGATCGAAACCACAAAGATTTATTCCATCGCCGGGGCCCTCCCCCAAGGGGCTTCCCTGATCCGCCGCAGGCCCTGCCGTTCTCCCCATCACACAATTTCCGCCGTAGGGCTTTCCGGCGGCGGCCTGGTTCCAAAGCCGGGAGAGCTTTCTCTGGCCCACAACGGCATTTTATTTTTAGACGAGCTGCCCGAGTTTTCCCGCGCCGCAATGGAGGTTCTGCGCCAGCCCATTGAAAATGAAACCGTCACCCTGTCCAGAGCGGGCGTAACCCTGACCTATCCTTGCTCCGTCATGCTTGTGGCTGCTATGAATCCCTGTCCCTGCGGATATTTCGGCCATCCCTCCCGCCCCTGCACCTGCTCCCCCGCCGGCGTATCCCGGTATCTTTCCAGGGTTTCCGGTCCCCTGCTGGATCGAATCGACCTTCACATTGAAGTTCCCCCGGTAGAATTTGACCAGCTTAGCGCCTCAGGTTCCGAGGAACCCTCCGCCGCCATTCAGCAGCGGGTCGAACGGGCGAGGGCGTTACAGCGCGAGCGGTACCGAAAACATCAAGCCTCCCCCGCCGCCTGCAACGCAAAAATCTTACCGGAGCTTCTGAAGGCCGCCTGCCCGATGACAGAAAGCGCCCGGCGCCTGTTAAAGCTTTCCTTTGAAAAGCTGGGCTTATCCGCCCGCGCCTATGACCGGATTTTGAAGGTTGCCCGCACCATCGCCGATTTGGATCAAGAAGAAATCATTCAAAGCGGCCACATGGCCGAGGCAGTACAGTACCGTTCACTAGACCGGAAATATTGGACCGAGAGGCGGTAAACCAAGCCGGACGGCACCGGCTGTTGAAGGGGCTTCAAAACCGGTAGCATTCTAAGCGCTTTTACGAAGCAAGCCATAATTCCTTTTCCACCGGGCACCAGGGCGGATTATCCTTCCCCGGCTCTGCCCGGGGCACTTGTTAAAAGCGGCGGCAAAAGAGCCGCTGTATCCCGGAGAAACAGCTGGGATACAGCGGCCCTTTTCAACGGCTTATTTCGCTGATGATATTTCCTGCTTAGCGGGCCGCCTCTGTCCCGGCGCTGTACAGGCCCGATTTCTCAGCGGCCTGCTTCAAGCGGGGCAGCTCCCTTTTTAACGCGCTCCGCACGCTTCTCTGCCAGAAGAACTCGCCTATAAACAACAGCCGCTCCAAGCCGCGGCGGTGCGTCACCGCCTGAATCAGCCGCTTTACTGAGTAAATTCTTTTGCTGGCGATAATAATTTCCCTCTGCAGATCATCGGGCGCAATCTTTTCCGGATAATGGACCACATTACCGTTGTATTTCGACCAGTCGGTGTGGATCAGCTTATTTTTATGAGTCTTATACACCGGAGTGCCTGGTACAAAATACATGGACTGAATCAGGACGCCGCAGATGTCGTGGGAAATCACGAAATCCGCCAGCCGCTCCCCTACGCCCTTTTCGTGATTGTCAGCGCCTACGATAAACAATCCCCGAACCCGCAGGCCATGGCGCTGGATATTCTCTACCGAGCGGACAATTTCCGCGTAAGTGCTCTTTTTATGCAGGCTTTCAAACGCCTCATCCTCTAAAAACTCGATTCCCATGGCAATCTCGCAGAAGCCCGCCTCTTTCAAAAGCTCCAGCATCTCGTCGTCAAAGCCCACCTCGTACCGGGCCTGAACCGTAAACTGATACCGGATTCCGCTGCGAATGACTGCGTTGAGCACCGATACCGCCCAATCCCGGTCCGCGAAAAAGTTATCATCAGTGAGCCAGAGTATTTTGGCCGCACGGCGGTGGCCTTGGTCGTGAAAGGCGATAGCCTGGCGGATATCCTCCACAACATTTTCCGGCGACCTCGTCCGCACTTTTCTGCCGAAATGCCGTACTACCGCACAATAATCGCAATTGTGAGGGCAGCCTCTGGACGCGTGAACCTGCGGCCAAACCGTATTATGCCCCGCCATTTTCCGGTAATGGTAAAGCAGGTCTCTATCAGGAATAATATCTATATTATGCGGCGGCACACACTGCCCCGTACACACAATCTCGTCGTTATTCCGATAAGCTACCCCGGGAAAATCAATTTTCTGATCCCTTCGCAGGCAGTCAATCAGCTTAAGGATAGATTCCTCCCCTTCTCCCAGCAGTACATAATCGCAGTATTGAGCAGCCTCCTGATAATTCATCGAGGCGTGAAGTCCGCCCAGTACCACCAGGGCCTTGGAATTTTTCCTGACGAAGCGGGCAAGCTCATAGCCCCGCTTGGCCTGAAAGGTAAAAATTCCAATCAGCACGATATCCGCGTCCAGCACGTCATCCCACCGGATTTTTGAAATGGACTCGCTGTACATCAAGGTATCCGGCACCGCTTCCTTCGCCACGGTAGCCAAGGTCATCAGGCCGTGGGAAGGCGTCCGAATATACTGGTCGTAGACATAGAGGTTCTTAATCGACCGCCGGTAGGGCAGGTTACCCGGCTCTAAAAAACGGATCTTATTGATTTTCATGCTTTCTTCTCCCATATGCTGCTCTATTTTTCATAGCCGCTATCGATATTAGCAGCCTAATGCCAAAGCATCGCGCCGCGGCCGGTCAAATGCGGTTTTTCGGGACAGCGCCCCAAAAGCCTATCGTTTCAAAACTGCTTTTATTATACTCCAGCCGCCGGAAAATGCAAGAAGCCCTAAGACTTCCGCTGGCGCCAACGCGCGCTTGGGAAGCTCAAGGCTCTCGATGTATTACATTTCATGAACCAAAGCCTTATTTATGGTATTTCCCCGAATGGGCAATCTGAAAGGCGCGGTAAATCTGCTCGCAAAGCATAACCCTGGCCAGCTGATGAGGAAAGGTCATCGGAGACATGGAAAGCCGCAGCGCCGCTTTCCGCTTTACTTCCTCCCACAGTCCCCAGGAGCCGCCGATGACAAAGGCCAGGCTGCTGGCGCCGTTTACCGCGGCCCGCTCCACATACTGGGCAAGCTGGGGCGAGGAAAGCTCTTTGCCCTCGATGCACAAAGCGACGATCGGAGTGCTGCCCGCTTTTTGAAGAAGCCGTTTTCCCTCCTGCTCTAAGCCGCTTTCGATCTGGGCCTTCGAGGGCCGTTCCGGCAGGCGTTCTTCGTCCACCTCTAAAACCTCAAACCTGCAAAAGGCCGACAGTCTTTTACCGTATTCGGCGCAAGCCTCCCGCCAATATTTCTCTTTGCATTTTCCTACGCACAGAATCCGCACCGTCAGCATTATTTTTTCCTTTCCCAGTTAAATCAAAAGGGTGTGTCCTCCTGAATTCTCCACAGGGGACACCTGCAATAAAAAGTCCTCCCCAGCTTTCATGCCCTGCTCCAGCAGGCTGCACAGCGCCGTTTGATAAGCGAGCTGAGGGATATTATTCTCTCTGCTTAAATGCGCCAAAAGAATCCGGGTAGTTCCCTGCCTTACCAAGTCCGGAAGCTCCTGGGCGCAGGCGCTGTTGGACAAATGCCCTTGAGGCGACAGGATACGGCGTTTCAAATAATAGGGATAGCCGCCGCTTTGCAGCATTCCAACATCGTGATTGGATTCCATCACCGCCACGTCGCAGCCGGCAAGAGCCGACCGGACCTCCTCGGACACAAAGCCCAAATCAGTGGCGACCACGACCACGCGGCCGTTTGGCAATGAAATTCGATAGCCTACGCTTTCCGCCGAATCGTGGGAGGTGTGAAAGGGGCGGATCTCCATTCCGGCTTCCTGTATCCCGTTTTCAGAGATGACGTCACAGGGGAATTTTCCCGAAAGGATCTGCATATCATTCAGAGCCTCCAGAGTGCCCATGGAGGAATACACCTTGATATGATGCCGGGAAGCCAGCACCCGCAGTCCCTTGACATGGTCGGTATGCTCGTGGGTGACAAAAATTGCCCGGACAGACGAGATATTGATGTCATTGGCCGATAACGCCCCCTCCATCTGCTTCGCTGTTCTTCCCGCGTCCACCAGGATTCCATGCTCCCCGGTTCCTATGTAATAGCTGTTGCCGCTGCTGCCGCTGAAAAGCGGACATACCTTTGCCATAGAGTCCTCCCAGTTTTCAAATAAAATACGCTGCCTAATCCGCCGGCCAGTCTTATCTATCCGCCCTTTTGCATTCTCTGCCTTGGAACAAGCCTTTTTCTATAAAAGCCGCAGGGAAAGGCGTTCATTCATCACAGCTCCCATCGGGAGGCAGCTGGCGGACGCTCCAAGTGAAATCAGAAAGGCTATAAAATACGAATTCTGATAAAGCCCGATGTTGTATGATCCCCCGTTTTTCCAACCCGCCTCTCTACAGAAAGCATAAGCCGAACGGCATATAATAACGCCTCGATTCGGCGGAGACATCTAAAGCGCTGAAAGAGAGCAATAAGAAAGCACGAAAAACCGAAATTTTTCGTGCCGTTGGCCGCCTATTCTTTTATAGGGCCTGAGCCACCGAAGCCTCCGGGAAATACACTCGGCGGATATCCGCTCCTAGGCCCTGTAATTTTTCTACGATATTTTCGTAGCCGCGCTCAATGTATTCAATATTTTCAATTTCTGTAACGCCTCTGGCAGCCAAACCAGCCACCACCATCGCCGCGCCTGCCCTCAGATCCATCGCCTTTACAGGAGCGCCCACCAATTCCTTGACGCCCTCGATCACAGCAATTTTACCGTCCACAGAAATCTGAGCGCCTAAACGCCTCAGCTCCTCTACATAGCGGAACCGGTTGTCCCAAACGTTCTCATTAATAATGCTGGTGCCATCCGCCAAGCAAAGCACTGCGGCGATCTGCGGCTGCATATCGGTGGGAAAGCCTGGGTGCGGCATAGTCTTGATATTACATTTGGCCAAAGGCTTTTCCCGTACTACCCGGATCGCCTCATCATACTCCGTAATTTCAACGCCCATTTCCTCCAGCTTGGCGGTAATGGATTCCAAATGCTTAGGAATCACGTCGTGAACCGTAATATCCCCGCCGGCAGCGGCTGCCGCCGCCATATAGGTTCCGGCCTCGATTTGATCCGGAATGATAGAATAAGTGGCGCCTTTCATCTGTTTAACGCCGCGGATTTTAATAATATCGGTGCCCGCGCCCCTGACGTCCGCGCCCATGGAGTTCAAAAAGTTAGCCAAATCCACAATATGGGGCTCTCTGGCAGCATTTTCAATCACGGTCATGCCGTCCGCCTTTACCGCGGCCAGCATAATATTCATAGTGGCTCCAACGGAAACCACATCCAAATAAACATTATTGCCGGTTAAATGGTCCGCCGAAACATTGACCATACCGCCTTCCAGCTTATACTCAGCGCCTAAAGCCATAAATCCCTTTAAATGCTGATCGATCGGACGCACGCCAAAATTGCAGCCTCCTGGCAGCGCAACCTTAGCATGGGAAAAACGGCCCAGCAAAGCGCCCAGCAGATAGTAGGAGGCGCGCATATGCCTTACCAGGTCATAAGAGGCCACAGGCGAATTGATGTGCCGGCTGTCAATCTCTAAGGTTGATTTATTAACCATACGAATCGCAGCGCCCATTTCCTGCAAAATTCTGGCGATACTCGTTACATCGTTAATATTCGGAACGTTTTCAATGCGGCATATATCCTCGGCCAAAATCGCGGCGGGAATAATAGCGACAGCGGCGTTCTTCGCCCCGCTGATTCTAACATCCCCATGCAATTTCCTGCCACCGTTAATAACAAATTTATCCAACGCGGCACACTCCCATATCTCAATCTTTACGGTAAAATCATCGTAAAACCAAATCTCCCGCCAAACGCTTTGCGGCGGTATTGCCGCCGAAAACGCACAAGTAAGTGAAGCCAATAGTCAAAAAATTTCATAAAAATCCAGAGATTCGGTAAAAAACACAATTACACTCTCTGAAAAATAATAATACAGAATCGGCCGAAAGTCAACCTTTAAATTTACATAATTCTTTTTTGTAACTTTTCGCCGGTTTAATAAAAGTATCCCCTCAGAAAACCTGATTATGAATGTTTAAAAATTCTAATATTTTTTTAAAATCATTAGGAAAAGGCGCCTTTACACAAATCCGAGAGAGAAAAAACGGATGGGTCAGCTCCACCAATCCGCAGTGCAAAGCCTGGCGGCTGATCAGCTCCCGGCTTCCGCCGTAAAAGTCATCTCCGGCTAAAGGATGGCCTATGCTGGACAGGTGCACACGGATCTGATGCGTTCTGCCAGTTTCCAGGGTCAAAGCCAACAGTGTATAGCTTTTTCCGGCTGCCGCTCCCTGGGCCAGCGATTTCCAATGAGTGACCGCGGGCTTCCCGCCCTCGCCCGCCTCCCGCTGAATGCTGTGTCCCTCCTTCAGCCGAATGGGCGTGTCAATGACGCCCTCTCCCGGCAGGCTTCCCTGGCAAACAGCGAAATAAGTTTTTCCCACGTCATTCAGAGCGGACGCGGCGTAAGAATCCTTGGCGCCTATCACCAGTCCGGAGGTGTCCTTATCCAGCCGGTTTAAAGGGCGGAACCGCCAATCTTCACCCTTCCTTTTTTGATAATAGGAGACAAAATTGCATACCGTTCCCCTATCGTGACCGGGACAGGGATGCACCGGCATTTGGGGCGGCTTATTAAGAATCAGCAGGGCGTCATCCTCCCACAGCACAGATACCGGCAGAGCCTCCGGCGCCATGGAATTGTGCTCCTGGGGAAGCGTCAGGCGCACCGTGTCCCCGGCTGCCGCCGTATCCGCCGCCCAAACAGGCTTCCCATTTTTTAGAATCCCGTTTTGCATTTTCTTGCATTGCGACAGTAGCTTTGCCGATACGCCGCATCCCCGCCGCAAAAAGGTTTTCACCTGTGCGCCGCTGTACTCCGGCGGCACCGTGAAGCTGAGGTCCTTCAAATCCTGACGCCTCCTTTTAATTCAATCGGCTGAAGAAAAAAGGCAAACGATTGGGAGGGCCGCCCTATCGCCGCCAGCCGATGAAAGCCGTCTCGATCCAACAAGCTTGGCCTTTCATCGAAGCTCCCCTTCGTTTGCCTTATTAAATGATAATGAAATTTATTTTACTTCCACAGTCCAGCCCATAGTGTCAGGCAGCTTTCCCCACTGAATACCGGTCAGATTGTCGTAAAGCTTCTGAGACACCTCGCCGATTTCCCCGTTATTGATCATCATGATCTCATCGCCCCACTTCAGCTGGCCGATGGGAGATATGACCGCGGCGGTGCCGCTTCCAAAAGCTTCCTTCAGCTGGCCTTTCTGATAAGCCTCATACAGCTCGTCAATGGCCAGCTTTCTTTCCGTTACCTGGTATCCCCAGGAGCGGAGCAGCTCGATGCAGGACATTCTGGTAATGCCGGGCAGAATGGAACCCTGCAAAGCGGGGGTAACGATCTCGTCGCCGATCCTGAAGAACACGTTCATGGTGCCGACTTCCTCAATATAGCGGCGCTCCACGCCATCCAGCCACAGAACCTGGGTATAGCTCTGCTCCTCCGCCTCATCCTGCGCCTTCAGGGAAGCAGCGTAGTTAGCGGCGGTTTTCGCGAAGCCTAAGCCGCCCCGCACGGCGCGGACGTAGTTCTTTTCCACATAGATCTTTACCGGATTCAGGCCCTCAGGATAGTAAGCGCCCACCGGAGAGCAGATAATCAGGAACATCAGGTGCTTTGCCGGATGCACGCCCACCTGGGGATCCACGGCGAAAATAAACGGACGCAGATATAAAGAAGTGCCCTCCGCTGTAGGGATCCAATCCTTTTCAATGCTGACCAGCTTTTTCAGCGCTTCCACACAGAAAGCCTCATCTACCAGAGGGATGCAGAGGCGCTCGTTGGAGCGGTTCAAACGGGCCATATTTTTCTCCGGGCGGAACAGCAAAGCTCTGCCGTCGGCGGTCTTATAGGCCTTCATGCCCTCAAAGACCTCCTGGCCATAGTGCAGGCACATAGCGGCGGGGTCTAACTCAATCGGGCCATAGGGAACGATTCTGGGATCATGCCAGCCCTGGCCCTCGTCGTAATTCATAACAAACATGTGGTCGGTAAAAATGGAGCCGAAGCCAAGCTTGCTTTCATCCGCAGGCTTTTTTTTCGGGTTTTTGGTTAACGTGACTTTGATTTCTTGCATGAGAAACACTTCCTTATCGAATATAGGTTGTATTATAGCATAAAGTGATGGAAAATTCAATCAATCTCGGTCAGAAAGGAAAAAACACATGCACAAAATTATAAGGTTCGCAACCCTTTGGGATATCTATTTTTCATACGGCCGCCGCTGCATTTGCCGAAGCCTGTCATGACGCCTTCCACGGAAATTCCTGCAAAGCCTTGAAATCCCGGGGCGTCAATCTCCTCTCCATGCAGAAACGCCTTAACCCTCGGGTCCTCAGCTGTCAGATTCAGCACCTGCCGGCACTCTTCCGGCCGGCTCGCCATGAACAGCCCATGCGCCGGCTCTACCCGTCCCCGGCGAAGCTCTCCCACAGGAACCCCCGCTCTCAGCACGCCAAGCCCGGAAAGCTCCGGCAGGCCTTCTGGAAGAAGCAGGGCGGTTTCTCCGAAGCTTTGAAGAGTTCCTTTCGGTATCTCTATTAAAAGCTGATTTAATAAATTATTAATAGATGCTTTTATTTCTTTATTTAATTTATTATTTTGATAAACCCCCGCTTTTTCAACGCATTCTACGCTTTCAAAGCTTTCCTCATTTTTTCGGAGCTTAGCGATAAAGTGGCCTTCCCCGCCATCCATAGGAAAAATACGTCTGGCTTCCGGAAGTCCAGACGGCCTTCCGAAGGAAACGCCGCAGTCTATAAGCTCAAAATCCCGATTTCTCTTTAAAAATGTCTCCACAACCCCTTCGTTTTCTAATGGAGAAAAGGTGCAGGTGGAATAAACCAGAACACCGCCCGGTTTCACTGCCCCGGAAGCAGTTTGAAGAATCGCCTCCTGTCTTTGGGCACAAGCCTTGGTATGGTTTAGGCTCCATTCCTTTACAGCGTCCGGGTTTCTGCGGAACATCCCTTCTCCCGAACAGGGAGCGTCTACCAAAACCTTATCGAACCAGCCTGCCAGTCTTTTGCATAAGGTTTCCGGATAGCAGGATGACACCACACAATTTCGGAGGCCCATCCGCTCCACATTAGAAAGCAGGCTGCCGGTTCGGCTTTTGACAAACTCATTGGACCACAGCAGCCCTTTGCCCCGCAGCGCGGTCCCGATCTGCGTAGATTTTCCGCCGGGCGCCGCGCAGAGATCCAGCACCCGGTCTCCGGGCTTAGGATCCAGCACCGTTACGGCGCCGGCCGCCGAAGGCTCCTGAACGTAGTAGGCACCTGCGTGATGAAGAGGATGGCTGCCCACACCCTGGGCAGCGGGATCTATGTAATAGCTTTCACTGCAAAAGGGGGCCGGCGACAAGCGGAAGGGCAGAACGGCCGCCGCCTTTTCGGCTGTGATTTTCAACGGATTAAGCCGCACCGCCCGGTAGGGCGGCTGAAGAAAGCTCTGGATAAAATCCGAATAATTCCCGCCCAAGAGCGGTTCCATAACCGATAAAAATTCTTTTGGGAGCCTTTCCATCATTCGCTCTCCTTTGTATAAAAATTTAATCCCCGGGTCATAATAAGAACAAAAGGGGGTGAAATCATGAGCAACAATCAGAATCAAAACCAGAACAACAGCCAGAACCAGAACAACAACCAGTATGGCAACAAGAAGAATCAGCAGAGCCAAAACAAGAATAACCAGCAAGGTCAGAATAAAAGCAACCAAAACAGCCAGAACTAACTTTCTCCGCAGCAAAGCCATACCAGCTCTTCCGAAGGGAGGATTTGGTATGGCTTTTTCTTTTTGGCATTATAATAAAACCTGTGCTTAGGCCGGCACGAAAAGGTGCTCTTCCTAATTCCTTTTCACATTTCGCCGCCAATTTTTCCAAACCAGCCCAAATTTCTTAAGCCGCCCAGCGGCTTCCAGCACATCTGCGGAGCCTTCCGATTAGATTCCACTATTTTGATTCTGACTTATGGCTTTGCTTAAAGCCCTCGCCTGAGATCTGGCCGGCATCTCCCACGATAACAAAGGCATCTGGATCTACCGACCGTATAATATCTTGTGTTTTATACACTTCTGACCGCCTGACCGCGCAGAGAAGCACCTCGCCTTCCTCGCCGCGATAGGCTCCCCGGGAACGAAGCTCTGTCACTCCTCTGGAAATCTCCGTCATAATCCGCTGAGCGATTTCCTTATTTTTTGGGGAGATAATAAACATCATTTTCCCGGTTCCCGTATCGGCGCCGTAAAGCACGGCGTCGATCAGCTTGGAGGATACGAAAATATTGATGATCGCGTACAGAGGGCTTTCATAGTTTCGATAAACGAAAGCGGAGATCAGCACCACCACCAAATCCACCAGCAGCACCAGCTTGCCTAAAGAAAGGTGCCGAAAATTCCTGCCGATCAGGTTAGCCACCAGGTCGGTGCCGCCGGTCGTGCCGCCCCGCATAAAGATCAAGCCCAGGCCGGCGCCGCTGAGCACGCCGCTGAACAGAGCTGCCAACATCAGGTCACCCTGGTAAGGTGGAAACAACCCGGCAGTCAGGTCGATCGTCACAGAGGAAATCACTGTAGCTGCAAGGGTCTTAAGTATAAATCGAAAGTTTATTTGGAGTACGCCCCAGATAAACAGCGGTACGTTAAAAACAAGGATGGTGGTACCGATAGGGGCGCCGAACAAATAATTAATCATTGTTGCCAATCCGGTCAATCCCCCCGGCGCGATATTGTTGGGAGCGGTAAACACGTTCACCGCTACAGCAAACAAAAAACTGCCGGCTAAAAAAGCAACGCCGTCCCACAAAAGCTCCCACGCCTGCTTTCTTGTAAATTCCATTTTTTTCATGGCACGACCCTCCCTGTATTTTTCATAAAATTATTCCTGGCACATCAGCACAAATAACTCCCTGAGCCTTTTCAAACGGCCCTTTAAGTATAAATAACCGAACAGCGCCTCCATGCCGGTGGCGCTGTGGTAATCAGCACTAGTCGCGTTTTTCGGCGTATGGGTAGTATGCGCGTTTCGGCCCCGTTTATAAACGCTCTGCTCCTCCTCGGTCAAAAGAGGAAGAATTTTCTCCATGCGCTGCGCCTGCGCCTGGCATTTTACCTGCTCCACCGCCAGCTTATGCAGCTTTCCCGCCTGGCGGTTCGCCTGGCACACCAGTCTTTCCCGGACCATTAAATCATAAACCCCGTCGCCCACAAAGGCCAGAGTCAAAGGGCTTAGCTGCTCAGGGGCACAATTTTCTTCTAAAAAACGTTCCGTCACGCCTCACCTCCTGCTGCGGTCTATTCATGAAGAATCCTTATCCTGCTCACTAGCGGAAAACCTGTCCTGCCGCCTGCGCCGTTAAGGCAGGCCGGACGCTCAACGCGGACACCGCTTTTTCCGAACGGCTCTTCAGCCGCAAGGCCAGCCCCGGTTTTCCGTCAGTTGACAAAGTCAAATTCCACATCATAAATACTGACGGTATCTCCTTCCTGGATGCCAGCCTCCCGCAGCCGGTCAATAACGCCGCTGCTGATCAGCACCCGCTGGAAATACTGAAGGGATTCATAGTCGTCAAAGTTCACCGATTTCATTACCTGCAGGAGCCATTCGCCTTCCACAAAGTAAACCCGGTCCTGTACAGTGATTTTCACGTCGTGCCGGCCGATTTCCTCCGCCGGAAGCACAGGCACAGGCTCCGGCTCATACCGTTCTACCGGCGGCAAGGCGGAAAGCATCTCCTGGATTTTCTTCAGCAGAGGCTCCACCTGGTAACTGATCGCCGCCATCATCGGAAAGAACGCATAGCCCTGATTTTCCACAAATTCCTTAAATTCCTGGATCTGCTCATCGGTGGCCAGATCACATTTATTCCCAGCAACCAGCATTGGCCGTTTGGCCAGGACGGGATTAAATTTCGCAAGCTCCTGATTGATCACCCGGAAATCCTCCTTAGGATCTCTCCCCTCGCTGCCGGAAACATCCACGATATGCACCAGCATACGGCACCGGTCCACATGGCGCAGAAACTGGTGTCCCAGTCCCACGCCCTCCCAGGCGCCCTCAATTAAGCCGGGAATGTCCGCCATAACAAAGGAGCTTTCGCCCATATGAACCACACCGAGCACCGGTGTAAGCGTGGTAAAATGATAGTCGGCAATCACAGGCTTCGCCTCGCTGACCACGGATACCAAAGTAGATTTACCCACGTTGGGAAAGCCTACCAGCCCCACATCCGCCAGCAGCTTCAGCTCCAGGGTCACCTCCAGGGCTTCTCCGGGAATTCCCGGCTTCGCGAACCTGGGCACCTGACGGGTGGCGGTGGCAAAATGGATATTCCCCCAGCCGCCCTTGCCGCCCTTTGCCGCCACATGAGGCTCATAATCGGAAAGGTCCGCGATGATCCTGCCGGTTTCCGCATCCTTTACCACAGTGCCCAATGGCACCCGGATCACCAGGTCCGGGGCGCTTTTGCCGTTGCATCGGCTGCCCCGACCGTTTTCGCCATTTTGAGCGGTATATTTTCTTTGGTACCGGAAATCCGCCAGGGTAGACAGATTGGTATCCGCCTGAAAAACGATATTTCCGCCCCGGCCGCCGTCGCCGCCATCCGGGCCGCCGGCCGCCACGTATTTTTCCCTGCGGAAGGAAACCGCGCCGTTCCCGCCGTCGCCTGCTTTAATTCTAATTTTCGCAATGTCTACGAACAAGAGCGCCACCTCTTTCTTTCTCTTATTATCCGCCGCCCGCCTCTTTTTATGTGCAAAAAGAAATCCCCCGGCATCTTCAAGCGGCCCGGGGGATTTTTTATTCGCTTTCGGATTACTGTTCCACCGCGTAAACGCTGACGCGCTTGCGGTCGCGGCCCTGACGCTCAAACTTGACGTTGCCGTCGATGAGAGCGAACAGAGTGTCGTCGGAGCCGCGGCCCACATTCTCACCGGGATGGATGTGGGTTCCGCGCTGCTTCACCAGAATGTTGCCGGCCAGCACGAACTGTCCGTCGGCGCGCTTCACGCCAAGGCGCTTGGATTCGGAATCACGGCCGTTCTTGGTGGAGCCCATTCCTTTTTTATGAGCAAATAACTGAATATTGATCTTAAGCATCGTTACACCTCCGTATAATTTACATGAATGTTTTCAGGATACTGTTCTTCCAGAGAAAGCAGATGAAGCTTGAGTCCCGCCAGCAGGTCGCCGCATTGGGAAACGCTTTTCTTCGGCAGCCGCAGCGCCATTTCCCCGTCGTCCACAAAAACGGAAGCATCCGCGTGGAGGATCTCAGTGATCGTGTTGGCGGTCAGATAAGCCGCCGAGGAAACAGCCGCGCAGACGATATCTTCTCCAGAAGCAGCCGAGCCGGAATGGCCTTTTATTTGGAAGCCGTTCAGCCCGCCGTCCTTTGCGGTAAAAAAATCAACCCGGATCATCTTAAGCGTTGATCGCTTCGATTTGAACCTTGGTATAGGGCTGTCTATGGCCCATCTTGCGTTTTTCACCCTTCTTGGGCTTGTAGGTCATCACGGTGATCTTCTTGCCCTTGCCGGTCTTTAACACTTTACCGGTGACGGAAGCGCCATCCACATAAGGGGTGCCGATCTTCAGACCATCTTCTCCTCCCACAGCGACTACTTTAAAGTCCACGGTGGAATCGTCGGCAGCAGAAAGCTTTTCCACGAAAACAATATCGCCGTTTTCTACCTTATACTGCTTGCCGCCAGTTTCGATTACTGCGTACATATTGGTACCTACCTTCTTTTGAACTCGCTACTGTCAGGCGGAGCGTAGGCTCGCTTAAAAAGCCCGCAATATGCGGCTTATCAATGATAGCATAACCCTAGGGGAAAGTCAAGCGTTTCCGGGAGAAACCAGCGTTTTCCCGGCAAAAGTCACAGTATTTTTTTCCCTTTGACGCAAACATCGGAAAGGTTGCGGAATAGCATTGCCCCGCTCCATCCGGTATAATATAAGCGGAATCGCATATTCGGCCGTCTCCTTAGGCCTTGCCGCTTCCTTCGCTGTCCTTCCGCGATCGAACGCCTATCGCCGCAGAATTTGACTGGAGGCTGAAATGCAAGTGTCTCGCGCATTGCGGAATTCACGGATTTTCAACGATAAGGCCATAGTGATTCAATGACCTTTGTTATGGCCTTCAAGCACTGCCGACAGCGGCCGCGGCTTTTCCCTTCGGCATGGGTTCAAAGAAAAATTTAAACCTTCACATTGATAGAAAGGCGGTAATTCCTATGATTCGGCTGATCGCTTCCGACTTGGACGGCACCCTGCTCAACAGCCAAAGACAGCTACCCAAAGATTTCTTCCCCGTGATCGACCGGCTGAATCAATTGGGCGTTCTGTTTATCGCGGCATCCGGCAGGTCATATCCGACCCTCCGCCGGGATTTCGCACCGCATTCCGACGAATTGTGCTTTATCAGCGACAATGGCGCCAGAATCGCCGAGCACGGCAAAATTTTGCAGAAAGATCCTATTCCTCCCCAGGTGGTCTCCCAGGTGCTGGAGACCTGCGCCTCCTTGCCGGAAGTAAAACCGGTGCTGACCAGCGACCGGGGAACCTACGCGAACACCAAGGGCGAGCCTTGGTTTCACGACTGTATTTTGGCTTATTTCGACAACTATCAGCAGGTGGACGATCTCTCCTCTGTTCATGAGGATTTTTATAAAATTTCTCTCTGCGACCGGGCCGGCGCGGTAAAAAACAGTTTCCGTCTTATGCCCCAGTCCCTGCGGGACAGCGCCGATCTCCAGGTTTCCGGCTTTATCTGGCTGGATGTCATGAAAAAAGGAGTGGACAAGGGCAAGGCCTTGCAGGCGTTTCAAAAGCGCTATGGCATCTCAAAGGAAGAAACCATGGTATTCGGCGACTTTTATAACGATTCTCAAATGCTTCTTCAAGCAAAATACAGCTTTGTCATGGAAAACGCCAACGAGGACATGAAGCCCTTCGGCAATTTTATCGCCCCCTCTAACGATGACGACGGCGTAATGCGGATGATCAAAAAATATGTGCTCGATGCCCGCCGGTAAATTAAAAACAGCCCGCTTCAAATTTCCCTTTGATTTCCGGCGCGGTCCTGGTCCCTGTCTGCGCGCTTCCTTTTCTGCCGTATTGCCCGGCCAGCACCGCTTACAGCAGGAGCTTCAATTTGATGGTTACCGCCTGTCGCTCTCTTATCTGTTCGTGGTGCCCGTAATAGGTTTATTGATCTATTTGGGATTCGCATTTTTCCAGTGCCATTTAAGAGAAAAAACGGTAGGCATCCTTTTTGATAATATCGTCTTTTACTTTCTGATCGGCATCGGAGTATGTATTTTATTATTGTTCAAAACAGCGTATCACGCGTTGAAATTTAGCATTCACCATAAAGCAAACCGTAAAAACGGCCTGTAAGCTCACGGCATGGAAAGCTCAGGACAGTACAAAGCGAAAATCTGTTTAGCACTGGCCCAAATGGCTTCCCAGTTTTCTGCTCTATATGATTTTTCTGGCTTCAGCCGTTTCAATTCCGGCAGACAGAACCATTCAGTCTCTTTGCACCGCCTGTTTCCTTGCTTTGTCGTCAAAAGCTATGCGTTCCCATAGGCAGGCGGATCATCCGCTTCTTAATTTGTGCTCGTGGTAAAATTTTTTTAATTCATCCTTTCTTTCAGGCGGCAGCAAGGACTTTTTAACGCCCCGCAAAGCGCCCTCCAAGGCCAAGAGCCGGTGAATGCAGGCGGATGGATCCAGCTTTTGGATCTTCAGCCACGCTTTTTCCGCTCCCAGATTTTTTAAATCCTCAGCGGAGAGGATCCCCGCCTCATTTAACTGCCGTTCCACTTCTTTCCCGATATTTGGAAGCCTTGATAACTCTCCCATATTCACACCTCATACAACCGTCCCGCCGGAAAACAAATTCCGGCGGGACGGGTTCTTTTATCTGACTTCAGCCAAACGGCGCGTTTCCTCAAAACTGCAAAAACAAAAACTTAGCTGCCATGCCGAACACAGTTAAAAACGCAGGAAATGTTGAAGATCAACAGGTCACAGCAGAAAGCTCTCTTGGATCCACAGCCGCAGGTCATTCCAGTGTGTGAATACCACACAGGGTTAACAGGCCTGCCGGCCCGGCACGTCTCCAGGGATTTCCTCCGGCTCTACAGCTTCGCTGTTCGGTTTTACCGCTTTTCGTTCTGCAGCTTTGCCGCCCGAATGGTGTTTTTCATCAGCATTGCGATGGTCATCGGGCCTACGCCGCCAGGCACCGGCGTAATGGCGGAAGCAATGGGCTCTACGTTCTGAAAATCCACGTCTCCGCACAGCTTGCCGTTTTCATCCCGGTCCATGCCCACATCGATGACTACGGCCCCAGGCTTAACCATATCCGCGGTGACAAACTTCGGGATTCCTACCGCCGCCACCAAAATATCCGCCCGCCTGCAAACCTCCTTCAGGTTTTGCGTTTTGCTGTGACAGATTGTGACTGTACCGCTTTGATGGAGCAGCAGCATTGCCATCGGCTTTCCAACAATATTGCTTCTGCCAATCACCACGCAGTCCCTGCCGCAGATTTCCACATCAGCGGATTTCAGCAGCTCCATCACTCCAGCGGGAGTACAGGGCAGAAAATGATAATCTCCGATCATGATCCGCCCCACGTTCTGGGGATGGAACGCATCTACGTCCTTGAGAGGGGAAATGGTCTCGATCACTTCCTTTTCGTCCAGGCCCTTGGGCAGGGGAAGCTGAACTAAAATGCCGTTGATGTCCTTTTTATCATTCAGCCTGCGGACTAAGTCCAAAAGCTCCTCCTGAGTGGTCTCTTTAGGCAGGGCGTACTCCTCGGAATGAATCCCGATTTCCGCGCAAGCCTTCTTTTTATTGTTCACGTAAACTCTGGACGCGGGATCGTCTCCCACGATCACCACCGCCAGCCCAGGCTGGATTCCCTGGGCCTTCAGAGCCTCTACCTCTTGTTTCGCGCCGGCCCGTACCGCGGCGGAAACCGCTTTGCCGTCAATGATCTTTGCCATGGCTTTCCTTGTCCTCCTGATTCTTCTATTTCTCTTCTGAGTTTTCTTCTGTTCCCAGCTCCGCTGCCCCGGCGCCTTCCCCGGGCACTGCCTCAGCCTCAGTCTTTTCATCCACCGCGGTGGAAACGTCCCCGGCGGCTTTCACTTCACCGTCGCCGCCGGCAGCCGTCTCTTCCGGAGTGCTGTCACCCATCGGAGCCTTGTCGTCTGTCTCCGGTTCTTTTCCCGGCTCCGGCTCTCCGTTTTTCTTTTCCTCGGATTCTCCATCTATTTCGCCGCCGGCAGCCGTCTCGCTCTCCAGAGGCTCAATAGCCTCGGCCCCTTCCAAGCCCTCCGGCTCCGCAGGCCTTGCGTAAACAGGAACGTATTCCTCCTCTACTTTTCCCTTGTTTCGGAACACAATCAACAGGACCAAGCCCGCCAGCGCGGAAACAACGGCCACAATCTGGCTGACCCGGAAGCTTCCGATCATCAGGCTGTCAGTCCGCAGGCCTTCCACCACGAAGCGCTCCACGCCGTACCAGATTAAATATAGGAAAAATACCTGTCCGTTATATTTCTGAAACTTTTTGCTGAACCAATACAAGACCAAAACTCCCAGCAGGCACCACAAGGATTCGTATAAAAAGGTCGGATGCACCGGCATTGCGGGATCCACGGAAATCCCAGCCGCCTCCAGAGAAGCCTGCTGGCTGGCAAGATAGCTTTCCGTCTTGGCGCTGTACATGCCCCAGGGCAGGTTCGTGTTCGTGCCGAAGGCCTCCTGGTTGATGAAGTTTCCCCAGCGGCCGATTCCCTGGCCGATCAAAAAACCCTGAACCGCAATGTCCAGCACCGCAGGGATTTTCATCTTATGGATTTTGGCCATTATTATGCCGCCCAGCAGTCCGCCGATGATGCCGCCGTAAATTCCCAGGCCGCCCTCGTTTATGTAAAGGATCTTTATGGGATCCTTCCAATACATATCGCCGGGATAGAAAATCACATAGTAAAGCCTTGCGCCGATGATGCCCAGGATCAGTCCGGCGATGATGCAGTCGATGAGATGATCCTGGTTCACCTGATAGCGCTTGCAGATTTTCAGCGCATAAAGAAACGCCAGAATGAAGCCCAGGGCGATTAAAATGCCGTACCATCTGAATTCAAAGCTTCCGATGGTGAAGGCCACCGGGTTTACGTCAAACGCAAGCCCGAGGCCCGGAAATTCCACGTGTGTCATAAAACGTCCTCCTAAAATTTACTCTTGGGGAAGTATTACCGACAAAGCGCAGCGGCTGTCGTCAAGCTGCTCCTCCAGCCTGGCGTTGACCTGCTCTAAGGTCACCTCCGCAGCCCTGTCAATATAATCAAACAGGCTGTAGCCTGCGAAATACTGGCTCACCATGGCATTGGCAATGGACTCGGTATTGTTGAGCATGGCCAGGGTTCTGCCATAAACCGCCCTTTTTGCCCAGGAAAACTGCTCCGGCGTCACGCCGGTTTCATGAAGCTTCCGGCAGGCCTCCCGGATCATTGCGGCCGCCTCGTCCGGATTCCTGGATTCTCCGGCAAATACCACCGCGGCATAGCCCGGGCCCTCAAAATATTCGCTTCCAAAGGATGAAGTATTGATAAGGCCCTTTTCCAAAAGCTCCTCATACAGCGGAGAAGCCTTGGAGGCCAGCACCTCCAGCAGCACGGCGGTCTGAACCATTTTCTCCGGGGAATCCCGCTGTACCCCCGCGGTTTCCTTAAAGCCCAGCTGGAACATAGGAACCGCCACCGCCAAACGCTGCTCCACCCGCTCCTGTACGATTCCATCCGGCTCCTGAGGAAACACGTTTTCCGCAGTCACCTTCTCCACCGGCTTCAATTTCCGATCCGCGATTTTGACCACTTCACCGGGATCTACATTGCCCGCCACACACAGCACCATGTTGTGCAGATTATAATAAGCCCGGTAACACTGGTAAAGCTTTTCCGCAGTGATCTCCGCGATGGACTCCACCGTACCGGCGATATCAATTTTTACGGGATGATTGTGGTACAGGGCGTTCAGCAGGTTCACCATTACCCGCCAATCCGGAGAATCGTCGTACATCCGGATTTCCTGGCCGATGATTCCTTGCTCCTTTTGGACGGTCTGCTCGGTAAAATAGGGGGACTGGACCAGATCCAGCAGGATTTCAAAGGATTTCTCAAAGTTTTCCGTACAGGAAAACAGATAGCAGGTCTGGTCGAAGGAGGTGAAAGCGTTAGCGGAGGCGCCGGTCTTGGCGTATTTTGCGAAAGCGTCTCCTTCCTCGCTTTCGAACATTTTATGCTCCAGAAAATGAGCGATGCCGTCCGGGACGGATACCAGCTCCCCGTCCGCCTTAAACCGGGTGTTGACAGAGCCGTACCGGGTGCCGAACACCGCGTAGGCCGAACGGTACCCTGGCTTGGGATAAATCATGATTTTCAGTCCGGAGGCGTGATCCTCCACAAAAATGCTGTCGCCGGTTCTTGGGCTTTTCAATTCCGTCATTTAGGCCTCCTCCTTTCCCGTAAGCTGATATACCGTATCCAGAGAGACGGTTTGGGCGGCTTTTACCACCTGCTCCTTGGTCACTCCGCCTACCGCCTCGGCACTCTGCTCAGGGGTAAGCACAGTCTTTTCAAAGGCCTGGCTCAAATACCAGGCTTCCAGCCCGCCCAGGTAGTCGGACATGGTGCGGAAGGAATTGGCGACGCTCATTTTCGCGGCGTCCAGATCCTCCGCGCTGAAATCACCCTCCTGCACCGCCTGAAGCTGCCGGAGGATTTCCTCCCGGGCCTTTTCGATATTCTTCTGCTCCACGCCGCTCTGAACCATCACAATGCCCTTGTGCCGGTCATAGGAGGAGGAACAGTAATAGCACAGGCTCAGCTTTTCCCGGACGTTCAAAAACAGCTTGGAATGGGGCGTGCCGCCGAACAGGGCGGACATGAGCCGCATCGCCGTCACATCCCCGCCGGGCACGGCGATGCCGGTACGAAAGCCCATCACCAGCTTTGTCTGAGCCACATCCATCACGTCATGAAATTCCTTCACACGATCCGCTTTCGCGATGATTTGGGTGCCGCAGGGCAGAATTTCCTTTCTGCTCACCTGGACAAAAGCCTTTTGAAACCCTTCCACGGCCTTCTGCGGGTCGGAGCCTCCCACCATCATCAATTCCATTCGGGCGCTGGACAAGGCCCGGCGCCAGGCGGAATAAATCTCTCCGCCGGTAAGGGCCTCCACCTGTTTCTTCGTGCCGAATCTGCCCACGCCAAAGGCCTCGTCCCGGCACATCAATTCCTCACAGCGGATTTGGGCGTAAATCCGCTTATCGTTAAATTCCGAATCGATCTGCTCGATCAGCTGGCGCTTCTCCTGATCGATATCCTCCTGACGGAACTGGCCGTTCTCAAAGGCCGGGTCGAATAAGATAGAACACAAAAGCTCCGCCAGCTCGCCGGCTACCTCCTCCTTTTCCAAGGCGTAGCGGTCGTCCAGCCCCACCGCGGAGACTGCCAGCACCTGAACCTCCCCCAGCTTATACACCTGGGCCTGAAGGGAAGCCCCGTAGAGAGAGCTCAGCTTTTCATTCAGCGCCCGGAAGGTAGGATACCTCCGGCAGGAACGCCGAAGCAGATAAGGCAAAACCGCGTTGGCGGAAGCTGTCTCAGCCGACAGCGGCAGCAGCATCGCCGCTGTCAGCCTGCCGGTTTTAAACCGCTTCTCCCCAATGCTGTGAAAGGTAACGCCGTCGCAAATCGGAATCCGTGTAATGTTTTTTGTCATGGAAAACCTCCTGCTCTATTGAAGATTACAGTTTTTCCTATTTTTTACGTGTTTTCATCATGTTATTATACCACACCCCGCAAAAATATAAAATAGTATTCCCAAAATCATGCCGGCTTAACCTGAAATTTCATCAATGCTTTAGACAACAAACAGCTTTTGTGCTATAATAGGCTATAATTGTTTAATGCAGCTCCTCTGGGGCGCAGCCCGGCGGACAAAAAGGAGGGGATCACCCTGTATCAGGATTTATCAAAGAACCCTTACGCGCAGCCCTTCACCTTTGAGGGCAGCCGCAGCCACGGCGTTTTGGTGATTCACGGCTTTACCGCTACGCCAGGCACTGTGCTGCCTCTGGGGCAGGCTGTCGCCCAGGACGGCCACTATGTAAGGGGAATTCTCCTTCCCGGCCACGGAACCACCATTGAGGATATGCAGCGGACCAATTGGAAGGATTGGTATGACGCCGCTTTTAACGCTTACGACGAAATGGCGAGGATCTGTAAAAAGGTCAGCGTTGTGGGCCTTTCTATGGGCGGCGCCCTCACCTGCCTTTTGGCCGAGCACCGGCCGGTCCATAAGGCGGTGCCCATCGCGCCGGCGCTGAAGATCTTGCAGCACGGCAGCCGTCTGGCAAAATATTTTTGGTCACTGGTTCCTATCTTGCCGGGCAGGGATAAAAATTACCAGGACTATCTGTTTGATTACGATGTCTGCTACCACGACACTCCGGTGAAAAACATCGAGGATTTGAACCATCTGGCCTTGCTGGCGAAGCGGGATCTGAAAAAAATCACCTGCCCCTTGCTGGTAGTCAAGGCCGGGCAGGATCAATCGGTTCATCCGGACGCGCCGAAATGGATTATTCTGCAAAGCAGCAGCGTGGAAAAAAAGCTTCTGGTGCTTCCCAACAGCCCTCATGTCTGCACCTTGGGAGCGGAACGGCAGCTTTTATTCCGAAAGGTTGCGGCGTTTTTGCGGGATTAGCTTTCTCAAAATAGTATTTCCTGATCTTACAGCTTGTTCCAGCCGCCCCGCTGACGGTCCAAAGCATCATCTTGGCCGTATCAAAATCCGGTCAAATCCTATCAGATATCCTTTTTGCGCGGCTGTGGGATCCGCAGTACAATTGCCTGGCCGGTCATAATATTACCTCCCGGAATCTATAAAATCTATTTTTAATGGAGTTGATCTTTTTTGGACGATTGGTTTTCCTATATTCTTCTGGTTATTTTAATCGCCCTTTCCGCTTTTTTCTCCGCCTCTGAAACCGCTTATACTACAGTAAACAAAATCCGCCTGCAAAACTATGTGGATGCCGGCAGCAAAAAAGCAAAAACCGCCTTATTTATCGCAGAAAACTACGACCGCACTCTGACCACCATACTCATCGGCAACAACATTGTCAATATCGGAGCGTCCTCGATCGCTACTCTGCTGTTCGTCAAGCTGTTCGGGCCTTCCGGCGCGGCGATTTCCACCGCCGTTATGACCATTTTAATCCTGATTTTCGGAGAGGTGCTTCCCAAGAGCTTCGCCAAGGAAAGCAGTGAAAAATTCGCCTTGGCCTTTTCCCGGCCCTTGCGGATTCTAATGACCCTTTTCTGGCCGGTAGTATTTCTGTTTATTCAGCTGAAAAAGGTGGCTAAGCACATTTCTCCCATCAAGGAGGAGGAGACTCCCACCGTCACCGAGCAGGAGCTGAAATTTATTGTAGAAAGCATCGAGGACGAGGGCGTTCTGGAAAAACAGGAAAGCGAGCTGGTACAGCACGCTTTGGAGTTTGATGAAAAAACTGTTCAGGAGGTTCTCACGCCCCGGGTAGATATGACCACCCTGGATATCGAGGATGACCTCCAGACAAACATCGGCCTGGTGCTCACGGAACGCTTCTCCCGGATTCCCGTTTGCCGCGGCACCTCGGATCGGATCATCGGTATTCTGCACACCAAGGATCTGCTGGAGGCCTTAGTCCGCGGAGACGCCATTGATTTGGCGTCTATGGTGCAGCCGGCCTTTTTCGTTTATAAAACGAAAAAGCTTTCCTCACTGCTGGCGGACTTTAAGAGAAATAAAACCCACGTAGCCATCGTCACCGACGACTACGGCGGAACGGTAGGCATGGTAACCATGGAGGATCTGCTGGAGGAATTGGTAGGGGACATCTGGGATGAGGACGAGGAGATCATCCGGGATTTCGTCCGGATTGATTCTCAGCATTTTCTAATCAGCGGCGACCTGACGATTCGGGAGCTGTTTGACCATCTGGATTTACCTTTTAGTAATCTGGAGAGCAACCATACGTCCTGCGGCGGCTGGGCCTTGGAGGCGTTAGGGCATATTCCTCAGGCAGGAGAGGCCTTCCGGTTTAAAAATATGACCCTCACGATTCAGGAAATGGATGACCAGCGGGTAAAAAAGCTGTCTGTTTATTTAGCGCCGCAGCCTGAGGAGGAAGAGAAAAGCAGACAGGAATCCAATCAGCAGGAGTAAAGCCTGCCGGAGCAAAGCCGCTTAACGCAAATCACAGGCTAAGGAGATTAAAAAAACCAATGAATCCAAAAATCAAGGCGCTGAAGGCCGCCTTTCCCCATACCATTCCGATTTTGATGGGCTTTCTGTTTTTAGGGCTGGCCTACGGATTTTATATGAACAGCAAGGGCTTTTCCTTTTGGTGGCCGCTTCTCATGAGCGCCACCATTTTTGCCGGCTCTATGGAGTTTGTAACCGTGTCCCTGCTCTGTGGAGCCTTTAATCCGGTTTACGCCTTCTTACTGGCCCTGATGGTCAACGCCAGGCATTTGTTCTATGGGATCTCCATGCTGGAGCGCTTCAAGGGCACAGGCAGGAAAAAATGGTACCTAATCTTCGGAATGTGCGACGAATCTTTCTCCATTCTCTGTTCCACAAAGCCGCCTAAAGGTGTGGACAAGGGCTGGTTCATGGTTTTTGTCACCCTCCTGAACCAATGCTATTGGGTTGCCGGCGCGACCCTGGGAGGCATTTTAGGCTCCTTTATCCCTTTCAACACGCAAGGAATCGATTTCGTGATGACCGCCCTATTTGCGGCTATTTTTATCGATCAGTGGAAATCACAAAAGAATCATCTGCCTGCTCTGGTAGGCCTGGCTGTTCCAGCCGTCTGCCTCATCGTCTTCGGCCCGGATCAATTTATTCTTCCGTCGATGGCTTTGATTTTAACAGTGCTGTCCCTTCTGAAAAAGCCTTTAAATAAGGAGGCGGTTCTATGACCATGCCCCTTTGGCAGGGAATCGCCACCGTCGCCGCCGTGGTTCTGGGCACCCTGGTCACCCGGTTTCTGCCCTTTTTGCTGTTCCCCGCCGGAAAGCCTACCCCGAAATTCATTCAATACTTAGGCAGAGTGCTGCCCTTCGCCGTGATCGGCCTTTTAGTGATTTACTGCCTGAAGGGCGTGTCGGTAACCGCTTTTCCCTTCGGGCTGCCGGAGCTGATCGCCATTATCCTGGTAGCGGTTCTCCACTATTGGAAGAGCAATATGCTGTTGAGCATCGGCTGCGGCACGGTGGTTTACATGCTGATGGTTCAGTTCTTATTCGCGGCGTAAAGCGCTTCCTGCTTTGTTTCTTTAGATTTCTTTGGCTCTAGTTTATTTTTTATGCAATTCCACAATCTCATCGGATTCCTTTTTGTATCATCGGCCGGGTTTTATGTGCCCGGCTCTCTTGGTTACGGTAGAAAGATTGGGCGGACAGAAGCCAGCCGGCCGCTGATGCCGTTTCATCTTAATATTTTCCCCTTTCTCCCGCCGCCGATTTCATATTCGCTTCCTTATAGACTATCGCTAATCCTCTTTATGCCCTCTGACAAAGCCCTCAAAGCCTGGCGCTGATCAGCGCCAGGCTTCGTTTTAGCGTTGCAGGAGCCAAACGCGAAGGATTTTCCCCTTAGGATAAAAAACTCCCCCGTGGAAATTAAATTCCACGGGGGAGTCGGCTTCTGATTGCTTTTTCAGACTGCCCGCCAGCGCTTCAGCCATTCACGCGCCGCTTCCGTACGCCGGTGCCGCAGCCGAGCAGTTTATTATGATCTTCAGCAGCCGCTCGAGGAGCCCAAGCTGAAATTTAAAAGTCATGCGCCGGCAAAACTGCCGGCGCATATTGATCTTATCAGGGCTTGCTGCCAATAAGCGCTTCTAAAGCGCGGAATTGGTTCCCCGCATGGGTCCATCGGCCCTACTGCTTGTAAACGGGAGGCCGCGGTTCTAACAGCTGCACTCTATTGATTATCCTCCTGCCATCGGCAGTCCGCTTCCTTCTGCGCAGACGCGATTCTTTTTTTGCGGAGCAGCCTCTGCCGGCAGGGCGGGCTGTTTTTCTGCCCGGGCTTCTGGCCAGGTACACAAACAAGGACGCTGGAAAATCTCCGAATGCCGCTGCCGGTTTTTATATAGCTTAAAGGCTGGACAGAGCCTTTTTGATCCGTTCCACCGCTTTCCTGGTGTTTTCCAGGTCGTTAAAGGCGGTCAGGCGGAAGAAGCCCTCCCCGTTTTTGCCAAAGCCCGCGCCGGGGGTTCCCACTACGTTGCCCTCCTTCAGCAGCAGATCGAAGAAATCCCAGGAGGCCATACCGTTGGGACACTGAAGCCAGATATAGGGAGAATGCTCGCCGCCGGTAAACCAAACGCCCAGCTCCTTCAAAGCGTCGGCAATCACCTTGGCATTCTGCTTATAATAGCCGATCACCTGATGGATCTGCTTCTGCCCCTCATCGGAGAACACCGCCGCGGCGCCCTTCTGGACAATATAGGGTACGCCGTTAAACTTAGTAGTCTGGCGCCGCAGCCACATTTTGTTCAGCTTTACGCCGTCGGACTCCAGATCAAAAGGAACCACAGTGTAGCCGCAGCGGGTTCCTGTGAACCCGGCGGTCTTTGACAGGGAACAAAACTCAATGGCGCAGGTCCGGGCGCCGTCGATCTCAAAGATGCTTCTGGGCAGGCTCTTGTCGCCCACAAACGCCTCGTAAGCGGCGTCAAACAGGATCACCGCGTGGTTTTCATTGGCGTAATCCACCCACTGCTTCAGCTGGGCGTGGCTGTAAACCGCGCCGGTAGGGTTATTGGGAGAGCAAAGATAGATAAGATCCGCTTTGACCGCCGGGTCGGGCAGAGGCAGAAAGCCGTTGTCCGCGTTGGCGTTCATATAAAGGATCTTTCTTCCGTCCATAATGTTGGTGTCCACATACACCGGGTAAACCGGATCCGGCACCAGAACGGTATTATCCTGGCTGAACAGGTTTAAAATATTGCCCACATCGCTTTTGGCGCCGTCGGAAACAAAAATCTCATCCCCGTCCAGCTCGATTCCCCGCTGAGCGTAATAGCCCTTCAGAGCCTCCTTCAAAAAGCCGTAGCCCTGCTCCGGGCCGTAGCCGTGAAAGGTTTCCTTTTTTCCCATCTCATCGACCGCGCCGTGAAGGGCCTCAATGACGGCGGGAACCAAGGGCATGGTCACGTCGCCGATTCCAAGTCGGATAATATCCGCCTTGGGGTTTTCCTGCTGGTATTCCGCCACCTTTTTGGCGATGGTGGAAAACAGGTAGCTGTCAGCTACATTCTGAAAATTATGGTTGATATTCATAAGATATTCGCTCCTTTCGGAATAGCCTCCGGATTAGATCTCCACAACGCCCTCGTAAACCGTCACGGCGTTGCCGGTCATGTAGACCGTATCGTCGGTATAGCGGATCACCAGATCGCCGCCGATCAGCTTCACGGTGATATCAGTATCCTTTTTGCAGTAACCGTTTTCCACCGCCGCTACCGCCGCGGCGCAGGCGCCGGTGCCGCAGGCCCAGGTTTCCCCGCTGCCTCTCTCCCATACTCTCATTTTCAGAGTGTGGTCATCCAGCACCCGGATAAACTCGGTATTCACCCGCTCCGGGAACAGCTCGCTGGTTTCAAAGGCCGGACCGATTTTCTCAATGTCCATGGTTTCCACGTCGTTTTTAAACACCACGCAGTGAGGGTTTCCCATGGAAACACAGGTCACATGGTATTCCACGCCGTCCACGGTATAGGGCGCATTGACGATCCGGTCCGCCTTCGGGTCCGGCAGCTTGGAGGCGTCCACCGGGATCAGCGCCGGGGTCAGCTCCGCCTTGCCCATATCCACCTTCATGGCGCAGACCTTTCTGTCGTTATAGATAGGCCACAGGGTCTTAATCCCGCTTAAGGTTTCCACCGTGATCTTTTCCTTGGCCGGGTCCACCAGGCCGTGGTCATACAAGAACTTGCCCACGCAGCGGATGCCGTTGCCGCACATTTTGCCCTCGCTGCCGTCCAGGTTGAACATACGCATTTTGCCGTCGGCCACATCAGAGGGGCACACCAGGATCACGCCGTCACCGCCGATGCCGTAATGCCGGTCGGACAGCCGGACGGACAGAGCCTCAGGATTATTGATATCATGCTGGAAGCAGTCAAAATAGATATAGTCGTTGCCGCATCCGTGCATTTTGGTGAAGTTAGCCTTGATTTTCTCCGTTCTCATGTCGTTGATGTCCACCAGTTCAGTGCTGTAAGGGGAATACCGGCTTCTCAGGGAGTTCGCCATAGCGTTGGCGGTATCGATGGAGGTCAGGCAGGGAATGCTGCGCTCCACCGCTTTCCGGCGGATCTTTACGCTGTCACGGGTGGGAATTCTGCCCTTGGAGGAGGTGGAGATCACATATTGAATCTTTCCGCTTTCGATCAGCTCGATGGTATTGTTGTGGTCGTCCTCATGGATCTTATTCACCGGGACCGCCTGGATGCCCGCCTCGGCAAGCACCTTGGCGGTACCCTTGGTGGCGTAAAGGGTAAAGCCCAGATCCGCGTATTTCTTGGCGGTTTCCGCGATCTCGTTTTTATCGGAATCCCGGACAGTGATAAACACGCCGCCATCCTTCTTCATTTTATAGCCCGCGGCGATCAGGCCCTTATAGAGGGCCTCCTCCAGCGTGCCGGCAATCCCCAGCACCTCGCCGGTAGACTTCATCTCCGGTCCCAGATGGGTATCCACGTTGATCAGCTTCTCAAAGGAGAACACCGGCACCTTGATGGCCACATAGGGGGATTTCTTATAAAGGCCGGTGCCGTATCCCATATCCTTCAGCTTTTCGCCCAGCATCGCCCGGGTAGCCAGGTCCACCATCGGCACGCCGGTGACCTTGCTGATATACGGAATGGTGCGGGAGGAACGAGGGTTCACCTCGATCACATACAGCTCGTTGTGATAGATCAGATACTGGATATTCACCAATCCCTTAGTATTCAGGGAAATGGCCAAATTCCGGGAGCTCTCGATGATCTTGTCCGTCATCACGTCGTTGATGTTCCAGGCCGGGTACACGGCGATGGAGTCGCCGGAATGGACGCCGGTGCGCTCGATGTGCTCCATAATGCCCGGAATCAGGATGTCCTCGCCGTCGCAGATGGCGTCGACCTCCAGCTCGGTGCCCATCAGGTATTTATCGATCAAAATGGGGTTCTCGATCTCCTGCGCCAAAATGATGGCCATATATTCCTTGATATCCGCGTCATTAAAGGCGATGATCATGTTCTGGCCGCCCAGCACGTAGGACGGCCGCATCAGCACCGGATACCCGATCCGGTTGGCGACCTCCAGGGCTTCCTCGGTGGTCATCACCGTAAAGCCCTCGGCGCGCTTCACGTGGTGCTTTTCCAGCAGCTCATCGAACCGCTCCCGGTCCTCCGCCATATCGATGCTGTCAAAAGAGGTGCCCAGCACGTTGATCCCCTGGTCGTCCAGGAACTTGGCCAGCTTGATGGCGGTCTGTCCGCCGAAGGCCACAACCACGCCGTAGGGCTTCTCCGTATGGATCACGCCCATGACGTCCTCGGGGGTGAGAGGCTCGAAATACAGCCGGTCGGAGGTGTCGAAATCTGTGGAAACCGTTTCCGGGTTATTATTGACGATAACCACCTCATAGCCCGCCTTTTTCAGCGCCCAGACGCAGTGGACGGAAGCGTAGTCGAACTCGATGCCCTGTCCGATGCGGATAGGGCCGGAGCCGAACACGATGACGGTTTTCCGGTTGGGATCGTCGTGCTCCAAAAATTCCAGAGCCTCGTTTTCCTCGTCGTAGGAAGCGTAGAAATAAGGAGTCTCCGCCGCGAATTCGGCGGCGCAGGTATCCACCATTTTATAAACCGGGAACCGGGGGTGGGCGATCTCGCACCCGGAAATTCTCTTGATGACCTTATCCAGATAGCCCATGCGTTTGGCTTTCAGGTACAGCTCGTCGGTCAGCTCTCCCTTGGCCAGCTCCTGTTCCATCTGAACCAGCTTTACCAGCTTGTAGAGGAACCACTCGTCGATCTTGGTTACGTCGTGGATATAGTCTACGGAAACGCCCCGCTGCAAGGCCTCATAGATTACGAACAGGCGCTCGTCGTCGCACACGCTGACCTTTGCTTTGATTTCCGCGTCAGAAAGCTCCTTCAGCTTGGGGCTGTTGAGGGTGTCCAGGGAGATCTCCGCGCCCCGGACCGCCTTCATGATGGCTTCCTCAAAGGTCTGTCCGATGGCCATCACCTCGCCGGTAGCCTTCATCTGAGTGCCCAGATTTCTTTTGGCGTAAACAAATTTATCAAAGGGCCACTTGGGCAGCTTGACCACCACATAGTCGATGGCCGGCTCAAAGCAGGCGTAGGTGGTGCCGGTAACGGCGTTTTTAATTTCGTCCAGAGTAAAGCCGATGGCGATCTTGGTCGCCACCTTGGCGATGGGATAGCCGGTGGCCTTGGAGGCCAGGGCGGAGGAACGGGACACACGGGGGTTTACCTCGATGACCGCGTATTCAAAGCTGTCCGGATTCAGGGCGAACTGGACATTGCAGCCTCCCTCTACCTTCAGCACGCTGATGATATCCAGGGCGGCGGAACGGAGCATCTGGTATTCCTGGTCCGCCAGAGTCACCGCCGGAGCGATTACGATAGAGTCCCCAGTGTGAACGCCCACCGGATCAAAGTTTTCCATGGAGCAGACGGTGATGACGTTGCCCTTGCTGTCCCGGATCACCTCAAACTCGATTTCCTTCCAGCCGGACACGCATTTTTCCACCAGCACCTGGGTGATCGGGGAAAGCCGCAGGCCGTTCTCCGTGATTTCCCGAAGCTCCTCCTCGTTTTCCACGATACCGCCGCCGGAGCCGCCCAGAGTAAAGGCCGGGCGGATAATCAGCGGGTAGCCGATCTCATTGGCGAAGTCCACCGCGCCCTCCACCGTATTCACCACCTTGGAGGGGATGCAGGGCTGGCCAATGGATTCCATAGTATCCTTGAACATCTGGCGGTCCTCCGCCTTGTCGATGGTCTCCGGATTAGCGCCCAGCAGGGTCACGCCGTTTTCCTCTAAAAAGCCTTCCTTGGCCAGCTGCATGGAAAGGGTCAGGCCGGTCTGGCCGCCCAGAGTGGAAAGCAGGCTGTCCGGCTTTTCTTTTTTGATGATCCTTTTTACGGTTTCTAGGGTCAGCGGCTCAATGTAAATTTTATCCGCCATGGCGTTGTCGGTCATAATGGTGGCGGGGTTGGAATTCACCAGCACAACCTCCAGGCCTTCCTCCCGCAGGGCGCGGCATGCCTGGGTTCCGGCATAGTCGAATTCAGCGGCCTGGCCGATTACGATCGGGCCGGAGCCGATTACCATTACCTTTTTCAGCTTTTTGTTCAGCGGCATGTTTTTTCCTCCTCCATCCGTGTCATAAACTTCTCAAACAGGAACATCGTATCCAGCGGGCCGCCGCAGGCTTCCGGGTGGAACTGGACGGAGAACGCCGGAATATTATGGTAATTGACACCCTCGCAGGTGCCGTCGTTGGCATTGATAAAGCTGACTTCCGCGCCGGCGGGCAGGCTGTCGTTGATCACCGCGTAGCCGTGGTTCTGGCTGGTGATGAACACCTTGCCTGTGGCCAGCTCCACCGCGGGCTGATTGGCGCCCCGGTGGCCGTATTTCATTTTCTCGGTTTTCGCCCCGTTGGCCAAAGCCAGAAGCTGATGGCCCAGGCAGATTCCCATGATCGGGATCTTTGCAGCGCACAGCTTTTTCAGTTCCTCAATGACCTCCACGTTTTCCGCCGGGTCTCCCGGGCCGTTAGACAGCATCACACCCTCCGGCTCATAGGAAAGGATCTGCTCTGCGGTGGCGAAAGACGGAACGCAGATCACCTCGCAGCCGTAATTCAGCAGGCATTTCTCGATATTTTCCTTGGCGCCGAAATCCCACAGCACCACTCTGTGGTTTCCCTTGCCCTCATGGATTACCACCTCCTGGGAGGTGACGGTTTTCACCGCGTCTTTGATCTTATAGGCCTTAATTTCAGGGAGCAGGGCGGCCGCGTCCGGCTTTTCCATGGTGATCCGGGCGTTCATCACGCCGTATTCCCGCACGATCCTGGTCAGCGCCCGGGTGTCAATGCCGTAAAGGCCGGGAATGTTTTTTTCCTTTAAAAAAGTGTCAAGGTTCCCTTCACATCTAAAATTAGAGGGTTCTTGACACCAATCTCTTACAATATAAGCCTTCAAACGAGGCGTTTGGCTTTCAAATTCCGCTGGAATCACGCCGTAATTGCCGATTAAAGGAAAAGTTTGCACCACGATCTGTCCATAATAACTGGGATCGGTAAGAGTAGCCAAATAGCCGGTCATCGCCGTGGTGAAAACAAGTTCCCCAGTAACGTCAAAAGCGGCGCCAAAACTCTTTCCTTCAAAAACAGTACCGTTTTCCAGAATTAAGTACGCTGTCTGTTCCATAGTCTTGCCTCCAGTTCATCTGTGTCTGTCCGCAGCAGCTTCCGCCCGAAAAAAGTAAAACCTCTCACGGGGCACGGCCTGTCCGCGCCAAGGATCAGCTCTCCGGAATCTCATCACTAGCCTTTATACTAATGTATTATTATACACTATTTCCATTTGTTTAGGAAGATATTTTTTTCAAAGGAAGTTAGAACATAGAATTTTATTTTGAATTTTTCTTGTGGATTGTGTTGAATTTTATCTACGCCTTTTTGGGGAACCCTGATACGCTCTCAGCCCCGCAATGATTTTCACGCCCTGAAAGGGTATTTTCACAGATAGGGGGATTCCGCCTTGCGAAAACCAGCGATTCGTGATAAACTGAAAAACAAAATCTCTTGTTTCAGGAGGAACCATCCCTTGACTAATTTCCTCATAAAACACTTTATTCCCAACGCGTCTGACGTGAAAAGCCCTGCTGTGCGGCAGAGATACGGCGTGGTAAGCGGCGTTGTGGGTATTCTCTGCAACGCCCTGCTCTGCACCGCCAAAATCGCTGCGGGGCTTCTGACCGGCGCGGTTTCTATTGTTGCCGACGGCATCAATAACCTGTCCGACGGAGGCTCCTGCGTCGTCAGCCTTCTGGGCTTTAAGATGGCCGGCAAGCCTGCCGACGACAAGCATCCGTTCGGCCACGGCAGAATCGAGTATGTGGCCGGGCTGATCGTATCCTTTATTATTGTGCTCATGGGAGTAGAGCTGGCGAAAACCTCTCTGGATAAGATTTTCCATCCCGAGGAAATCAGTTTTTCCTGGATAACTCCGGCGGTGCTGGGGATTTCCATATTGGTAAAGCTGTGGATGTGCTTTTTCAACCGGAAAATGGGAGATAAAATCGACTCCGCCGTGCTGAGAGCCACCGCTATGGACAGTCTGTCCGATGTGGCGGCCACCTCCGCTGTACTGGCGGGCTTTGTCATCGGCTATTGGGCCAGAGTGAATTTAGACGGTTATCTGGGCGTGCTGGTAGCGCTTTTCATTTTATATACCGGCGTTTCCACCGCCAAAGGAACCTTAGACCTGCTGCTGGGCGAGGCTCCCGATCCGGAGTTTGTCAAGCAGATCCAGCAGGAGGTGCTGTCCTATCCGGAAATCATAGGCGTGCACGATTTGATCGTTCACAACTACGGTCCCGGCCACAGCGTTGTCTCCCTCCACGCAGAGGTTCCCTGCGACGTGGATATCCTAAAGATCCATGACACCATAGACAATGCCGAACGGGACCTGAAAAAGAAGTTTGACTGCGAGGTCGTGATCCATATGGACCCGATTATCACCGACGATAAGGAAACCAACGAAATTCACCAAAAGCTTTCGTCCATCGTCCGGCTTCTGGACTCCCGGGTTACGATTCACGACTTTCGGATGGTAAAAGGCCCCACCCACACCAACCTGATTTTCGACATTGTGGTGCCCCATCAATTCCGCCTGACCGACGACCAGGTGGTGGAGTCCTTGCGCCAGGCCGTCAAAGCCTTGGATGCGCGTTACGAAATTGTGGTAAACGTGGATAAGGCGTACACCGCTCCGCCCGGCGGCGAGGCTTAAAAAGCTTTTTACCGGTCTGCCGCTTTCCACACGCCTGCTTCATGCCGGGAACGATATCTCTATCACGAATAATATTGCGGATGAAACGCAGAAAGCGCCGCTTGAAGGATCCTTCAAGCGGCGCTTTCTGATCGTTTTTAAGAGGCCGTACGCTTCAGGTCAATGGAGTCAATCAAAAAACTTCCCTTTATAGAAGTTCTCGTTTCCAAGCTTTTTGGCGGTCATTCTGAACATCACACAGCCATCCGGGCAGACAATGTCTTTCGTGTACGGACCGCTGCCGCCGATGTTTTGCAGATCTCCGCCGCTTCTGACCGCTTCCATAATCGGAAACAAAATCGTCATGGTCTTAGAGCAAATTCCCTCTCCCTGCCCATTGACAGGACAGCCATAGGTACAGGTATACCGGTCCCCAATTTCTTCGCCGTTCCGGCAGAAGCGCTCTGTGCTGTTTCCACGGAGGAACCCTGTCACCTCAATCTGAAACTCATATTCCTCGGCATACCACTTTTTCATAAATTTTCCTCCAAGCTCAATGACACTGCCGGCTGCTTTCGAATACAGCCGGGCTGGAAAAATTTATCCAGCAGGATAAAAACCCATTTGCGGGCAAAAGCTTACAGCCAGCAAGGCCGCCGCGCTTCTCGGCCGCTTCACCTTTTCAACTTGATGTTTATCCGGCGTCATTTTTCGCCGCCTGCTTGGAACGTTCTGCCGCCTCAGCGGTAAAATGAGACCGGAAGCCTATCAGCAGCCCCCCTCCGATGAGGAACAGCACGGAAACGCTGAGCACGCCGATGGAGTCTCTTCCGGTCAAACCGGAAATCAGAGCCACAATCGCCGGGCCCATAACTGTGGCAAATTTTCCAAAAATATCGAAAAAGCCGAAAAACTCGTTGGATTTTTCCGGCGGCACCAGCTTGCCGAAATAAGAACGGGAAATCGCCTGGACGCCCCCCTGAACCGTACCTACCAGCACCGCCATGATCCAGAAAAGGGTCTGGGAAAAGGCTAGGGCGCTTTGATAGCCCTGAGGGTCGGCGGCCTTGGAAAGCTCCGCCTGCTCCACATGAAAGCCCATGTAAAAGCCCAGCACACAAATCACCAGGTACATGGCGATGGCAAAGAGAATCAGCTTGATAGAGCTGAATTTTCCCGAAGCCCTGCCGAACAGGATCGAGCAAGGCATGGCCACAATCTGCGTCACCAGCAGAGCGATGATCATACCGGTGGTATCCAGGCCCAAATTGGTGCCATAGCTGGTTGCCATGTGGATTACCGTGCCCACACCGTCAATATAGAAAAAATAAGCGATGATAAAAATAAAAATCGTCTTATTCCGAAAAATTTCCCTTAAGGTTTTCTTTAAGCTCTGGAAGGTGTGGGAAAGCAGTTTGGAGGCCGGAGCCTCAATATAGTGGGTCTGATTCACATTTTTTAGGATCGGGATACTGAAAATGAGCCACCACACAGAGGTAATCACCACGGAGAACTTAACCGCCGCCGGATTATCCATGCCCATAATCAGTAAAACCGCAATGGAAATGACAAAAGGGATGGTGCTGCCGCCTATGTAGCCCATAGCGTAGCCCCAGGAGGAAACCCGGTCCATCCGCTCCTCGGTAGTGACGTCGGTAAGGAAGGAGTCGTAGAACAGGCAGGAACCGGCGAATCCGATATAGGAAATCACATAGCCTGCCAACAGCAGCTGCCATTGGTCGAAAACAGCCATCATCAGGGTGAACAGAACGCCTGCCGCCAAAAAGCCGGTGAACAGCTTTTTCTTCATACCCTTATGGTCCCCGACAGCGCCTAGGATCGGCCCCATTACCGCTACCACCAGGGTTGCCGCCGAGGTGCCGTAGCCCCAAACCTGGACATTGTCCACGCCGGCGGATTCGCATACCGCTCCAAAATAAATGGGGAATATCGCCGCCATAATATTGGTGGCGTACACAGAATTGGCCCAATCATACAGGATCCAGCTTTTTTCCTGTTTGGTAAACCTCTTCGCATATTTTTCCATACACGCCCTTCTTTCCTCGTTATAAACCCCTTACGGTTATATTTTCTCAGGAACAGCGGAAATAGTCAACAGAAAAGCCGGGAAAAGTTTCCTTAAATTTTAGTTAAAATCATATTAAGCTTCCGAAGCAGAAATCCTCTCCAGCCTCCAGAATTTTCACCGGCAAAATCTTTCCAAACAGCGGAATAGGGCTCTGGACATGCACAGGGGTATAATTGGCGGTATACCCCTCATAATAATCCTCCAAGCGCTTTGACTCAAACAACACCGGCTCGGTCCTTCCCACCTGGGTCAGCAAAAAGCGCCGCCGGGCTTCATTAGTTGCCTCAATCAGCTGCCTGCTGCGTTCCTCCTTCACTTTGTTGGGCACCTGGCCGGGCATACGGTCCGCCGCGGTACCCGGCCGGCGGGAATAGGCGAACACATGGACCTTGGCGAACCCGATTTTCCGCGCGAAATTCAAGGACTCCTCAAAATCCTCCGGAGTTTCCCCAGCAAATCCTACCATCATATCCGTGGTCACCGACGGATTATCGAATACCCCGCGGATATTGTTCACAATAGACTCATATTCCGCCGCCGTGTAATGGCGGTTCATCCTTTTCAATGTGGCGTCACAGCCGCTTTGCAGAGAAAGATGGAACTGGGGGCACAGCTTTTCCTGCCGGGCCAGGCGTTCCAGAACAGGCAGCTCCATTTGCTCCGGCTCTAAGGAGCCTAAGCGCACCCGCTCCACCTCCGGCAGGCCGCAGACCGCTTCCACCGCGTCCCAAAGCCCCAGTCCGCTATCCTGTCCGTAGCAGGACAGATTGATTCCGGTGAGAACAATTTCCCGGTAACCGGACGCCGCCAGAGTCCGGGCCTCCCGGGTAAGCTCTTCCAAGGGCTTTGACCGCACTCTTCCCCGGGAATAGGGAATAATACAGTAGGAACAAAACCGGTTGCATCCATCCTGTATCTTCAAAAAAGCCCGGGTCCTCTCCTGAAAGCTGTGAATCTGGAGGCTTTCAAAGGAGTCCTTTCCTGTATAAGGCCGGATCTTCACTTCCCGGCGGCGGTTCTCCAGGGCCTTCAGAACAGACGGCACCAGCTCCTTTCGATTGGACGTTCCCAAAACCAGATCTGGTTCCGGCAGCTTGGCGGCTTCCTCCGGGAAGGCCTGGGGCATACAGCCGGTAAGAACCAGCAGCGCCTGAGGATTTTTCCTGCGGGCCCGGTGGAGAAGCTTTCGCATTTTTTGATCGCTTGCCGCCGTCACGGTACAGGAGTTAAGAATCACAACATCTGCCTCCTCCTCCGTCTCGGCGGGGGCAAAGCCGCTGCGGCAAAGCTCCTCCAGCATAGCCTGAGATTCATATTGATTCACTTTACAGCCTAACGTAAGGATATATGCTTTCATAAACCGGCTCCTTGTTATTTTATCTAAATTGTTTTAGCGCCGCCGTCAAATTGTCGTGGCAATTAGGACTTGACCTTCTGTAAGAATGAGGCTATTATTAAATGAAAAGAAATAATGGAGGGATTGCAAACAATGTATACTGAGACGATTTCTTTGTCCAGCATCGACGCTGTAAAAAAGTTTGTCTGCATCGCTAATGAATACGATTTTACGATAAATCTTCTTTCCGATAAATACAAAATCGACGCCAAATCCATTATGAGCGTGTTCAGCCTGGATCTTTCCAAGCCTATCACAGTGGAAATCGAGGAAGAATGTCCAGAAAAGCTGAAAAAGGAAATTCAGGAATTTAAGCTTTGATTCTTTTTCGGCGGTTCAAATTGATTTCTTCCCGGCGCGCCGCCTTTCAAAGCATTGATTATGGCGGCAGGGGATTTTAAAAAATTACGGCTGGGAAGCTTCTGGAAAAAGATTTCTTGAAGCTTGAAGCAAGCAAAGAGGTAAATAAGCCTTACTAAGCTTAACAGGAACAAAAAGCGATGGTTAAAGAGGACGGGGGCTCCCCCGTCCTCTTTTTGATTGATGCGGAACACGGCAAACCATTGGAAAAATCAGAAGCCGGCGGACTGGGAAAGCACTCCCGTAAAAGTCTTTTGCCTAAGGCGGCAGAAGGGGCATTGAAAACGGCCCTTCGAAGGTCGAAAGCCGCCTGCCGGAATCACCAAAGGAATGGCTTTCCCTATGGACGCCGCGGGAGCTGTAGGACAAGCGGCGCGGGCAGGGCGGAACGCAAGCCGCCTTAGTTCAAGCCGGCCTGAACAGGACTTTTCCCGCTCCGGCCAACCAGCTCCGCAAGCCGCGGCCTGCGGTCCCATCAGCCCAGCGGTTCTCTTATCGAGCTTCCTTTTCCTCCAGCTCCTGGCAGAGAGCTTCCCAGCTTTCCATCAGTTTCTCCTGCCGGGCCCTCAATTCTTCCATTCTCTGGGTCAACTCCAACGCTTTCTCATAGTCGCTGGCAGTCTCCGGATCGCTGAGCCGGCCGGCCAGCTCGGCGGTTTCCCGGTCTAACCCGTCGATTTCCTCCTCCGCCCTTCTCACCCGGGTTTTCAGTTTTCGCAGCTCCGATTCCTTTTGCTTTCTCAGCTTATAATCATTTTGCTTCGGAACCGGTTTCACTCCCTTTTCCGGTTCTTCTTCCTGCCGGCGCTTTTCCAGAAAAGCGTCGTAATTCCCCTGGTATTCCTCCGCGCCGCCAGGCTCCAGATAATAGACCCGGTCCGCTATTTTATTGATTAAGTAGCGGTCATGAGAAATTACAAATAGGGTTCCCTCATAGCCTTGCAAAGCGCTCTCCAACGCTTCACGGGACGCGATATCCAAATGGTTGGTAGGTTCGTCCAGCAGCAAAAAATTCGCCTTGGAGAGCATCAGCTTCAGCAGCAGAACCTTAGCCTTCTCCCCGCCGGACAGGGCCCGCACCGGCTTAAACACGTCGTCTCCCTTAAACAAGAACACCGCAAGAGCGCTGCGCACCTGGGTCTGTGTCATACGCGGATATTGATCCCAAATTTCGTCCATCACAGTTTTATCTGTATCCAGTCCCGCCTGAATCTGATCGTAATAGCCCAGATCAATGCCGGCCCCGAGCTTAATACGGCCGCTGTCCGGCTGGTACTGGTTCAGGATGGTCTTAAACAAAGAGGTCTTGCCGCAGCCGTTGGGTCCCAGCAAAAAAACTCTTTCCCCCCGCCGCAGCTTGAGGTTCACACGCTCAAACAGAGGGGCCTTGCCGAAGGAAAGAGAGAGCTCCTCCACCTCCAGCACGTCATTGCCTCCGGGCTGTTTGATTTCAAATTGAAAACGGATGCTTTCCGGCGCCGCCTGCGGTTTTTCCAGGTCCCGTTCCAGCCTCTCGATCACCTTCAGCTTGCTTTCTGCTGTTTTAATATTTTTTTCCCGGTTCCACTGCCGCTGCTGGGCTACGACTCCCTCCAGCCGGGTAATCTCCCTCATGGTGTTCTCATAGACCCGGCGGGCTGTAAGCTCCGCCTCCTCTTTTTGGGTCAGATAGGCGGTATATCCGCCCTTATACACCGTCAGCCGGTGGTTCTCCATCTCAAAAGTGCGGGAAGTGATCCGATCCAAAAAATAGCGGTCGTGGCTGATGACCAAAAACGCCCCGTTAAAGCTTTTCAGGTAATCCTCCAGCCACTCTACAGAGGAAATATCCAGGTGGTTGGTCGGCTCATCGAGAAGCAGCAGATTCGCCCCGCTCAGGAGCATTTTCGCCAATTGAAGCTTGGCCTTCTGCCCGCCGCTCAATGCTCCTACCGTCAGAGTCATATCCTCGTCGCTGAAGCCAAGGCCCAGCAAGGCGGACCTCGCCCGGCTGCGATAGGTCATCCCGCCCTCCCGGACAAAACGGTCGTTTAAAAGCGCCTGACGCTCGATCAGCTCCTCTGCGGAGCCCATCCCTTTTTGCAGGCGTACGTTAAGCAGCTCTATCTCCTCCTCCATTTTCATCAGAGGGGTGAATATCGTCAGCACCTCATCCAGAGCGGTTTCCTCCAGATTTTTACACACATGCTGCTCCATATAGCCCACTACGGCCTGCTTGCTTTGATACAGCTCCCCGTCGTCGGGACGCATCTCGCCGGTGATCATTTTGAACAGAGTGGTTTTCCCGGAGCCGTTCACTCCCACCACCCCTATTTTGTCGTTTGCCTGTACCTCAAAGGACACGCCCTCAAACAGGAGGTCCGTGCCGAAAGCCTTTGTCAGATTGCTGACGCCCAAAAGAGCCATCTCTATCTTCCTTTTCCTGATATCATGCCGTTGATCCTTCTGATCGATCGCTTTTCATATAGATATCTATTATAAAGAAAACAAGCGTAAATTGCAACTGTTCAGCCTAACGAAGCCTCTTTTTCAGACTGCTTCCGATGTATAATCATTTGCTTTTCAATATGTTTAAAAGATGTGTTTGAACCTATCGGAATCCCGCGCGCAAGAGCGCCTGGACCACAACGTGCTCCAGGCGCTCTTGCTGTTTTAGCGGAAAGAAGTCAGCACAAAAAGGACTTCATTTCTCCAATATAATGCTCTTGGTCGTGGATAAAATCCTTAGCCAGCGTCCGAACCTCCGGAGAGGCTTCCGGCAGCTCGTTCAGCTTTTTCGTCATGCTGACTATGCTCATGGTACTGCCGTTGATTACCATCTCCGCAATGTGGGAGGCGTCGGTGTCCAGCATGGAGTTCAGCTGCACTGAGCTCCAAAGCATAGCTTTTTCCATCATGCCGCTTTCCTCTGGAATCTTGTTGTTAGAAATCAGCATTTCCTCCGCCTTTTGAGCTGTTTTGGAAAAGCTTCCGTATTGGCCGGTCAGCTTGTTTTTCAAATCAGTGTCCTTAGTTTTATCCATGACCAGCTTAGTGGCGTTCATACCCATCTTCGCGCCCTTAAAAATCTCTTCCAGCATCTCTAAATTTTGTTTGCTCACTTTGTTTCCTCCTGGCCAAAAAATAGCGGTTTACCGCCTATGGATTAGTGTGCTGCTTTTTCGCCCGGTTATGTGGTCATAAAATCTGCTTATTTTTGACAATAAATCCGCGTCAGCCATTAAACCGCCCTACCACCGCCAATCATAAAGGCGCGCGGCGCCCTAATCAAAGCGCGCCGCAATACGCGCTGAACTCTCCCAAGGAAAAAGCGCCGCCAGCTGTGCAAAGCGCTTTTCTTTAGAAGCAAGGCTTTGATTGTCCGGCTATTTTGGGCTTGCGCCAGGCGGCAAACAAAAAGCGCCGGTCTGAGCCGGCGTTTCATTTTTTTTCATGGGAGCGTTTGCTGTACTGACTGGGGGAGAGCCCCTTATACTTTTTAAACACTCTGGAAAAGTAGAGCTGATCTGAAAAGCCGGTGGAATACGCCGCCTCGCCTACCGACAGATTAGACGATTCCAACAGCAGACTGGCCTTTTGAATGCGGTAACGAGTCAAATATTCATTGGGCGGCACAGAAATGTGCTTCATAAACAACCGATACAAATGGCTGCGGCTAATCCCTACATTCGCGGCGATGTCATCCACATCGATGCTTCTCGAATAGTTATAGTCGATAAACTGAAGAGATTTTTTCACATATTCATAACCGCTTTTTTTCTCCTGGATATCAAGGGGACGGCGGTCCATCATCGCCGCCATAAAGGAAAGCAGCCCCGCCTGCATTCTGGCCTGGTCGCTGGGCCGGTTGCCGTTAAGCCGGTAAATGTTCAAAAGCTTTTCCCGGTAGAGGCTGTCCTTATCATAGTGGAAAATTGGCTGCTCCGCGGAAAGCCCCGCTTCGCAGACCAAGCGCTCGGCGTCAGTACCGTTAAACCCCACCCAATAGTATTCCCAGGGGTCGCTTTGATCCGCCCAATAGGTGATTAAACGGTTCGGCACCACCAAAAAGCCGTCTCCGGCAGACAAGGAATACTTGCCCGATCCGCTGTCATACACGCCCTTGCCGGAGGTAATATAGTGAATTAAGAAGTGATCTCTTACCGCCGGGCCCCAGGTATGGCCGGGAGAGCAGCGTTGAAAGCCGCAGTTATATACCGCCAGGCCAAGGCCTTCCCGATTGGAGAGCCAGACTGAATGCTTAAAAGCGTCATGAGCCAAACCTATCACCCCTTTTTCAGCTTATAGAATAACAGCAAATACATAGTTTTATTATAAGCGGTTCTGAGAAAAATAGCAACGAAAACGCTAAGCAGCAATAAGCACTAAAAATTATTTTTCTTAACATCTTCTTTATGAAAAAGAGATAATTTGTTAAAATTCTCACAGGAAGGAGATTTTTTCGCCCAAATGCGATTGAAAAAAAGGTAAAAACGCGCTATAATAGCACAGTAATTAAAATCCGGAAATTTGGCGATTTTTAGTCTAAGAGCCGGAAAAGCGAAAATTTTATAGTAAAGGGTGAACATTATGGAGAACATGGAAACGGCTCTGGTTGTTCTGGTCACAGGCCTGGTTGTTGTATTTGTTGCGCTGATTTTGATGATTGCCATTATCAAAATCTATGGAACTTTGGTCTATAAGGCACAGAACGGCAATGCGCAGAAACGAGCCGCAAAAGCAGAAGAAAAGCCGGCGCCCAAGGCGCCAGCTACGGCAGCTGTCCCGGCTGCGGCGCCTGCCGTAGAAGCAGGAATTCCCGGCGAGATAGTGGCCGCCATTGCCGCCGCTGTTGTCAGTGTTTCCAAGGAAGATCACAAAGCCTATGCGGTAAAAAGCATCAAACACGCAGCAGGATCCCGTCCGGTGTGGAGTATGGCCGGTTTGATGGATAACACCCGCCCGTTTTAACAACAAAGACATCGGAAAGGAAGGTACGAATCATTGAATATTCTCAATGGGTTTGTGGAAGCCATCCAGGGAATCTGGAACACTTCCGGTATTATCTCCATGGACTGGAGAAACTATGTTATGATCGCCATCGCCTGCGTTTTGATCTATTTGGCTATCGGCAGGCAATTTGAACCTCTGCTGCTGCTGCCCATCTCCTTTGGCATGCTGCTGGTCAACCTGATGCCCGGCATCATGGCCGCCCCGACAGATACCAGCAACGGCGGTCTGTTCTATTATTTGTATCAGGGCGTAAAGCTGGGCATTTATCCGCCTTTGATTTTCATGGGCATCGGCGCCATGACAGACTTTGGCCCCTTGATCGCCAATCCCAAAAGCTTTCTGTTGGGCGCCGCCGCCCAGCTGGGGATTTTCCTCACCTTTATTCTCGCCATCTTGGTCGGCTTCGACGTAAAAGCCGCCGGCGCTATTGGTATCATCGGCGGCGCGGATGGTCCTACCGCCATCTTTGTTACCAGTAAATTAAAGCCGGAACTGTTAGGGCCGATCGCCGTAGCGGCATATTCCTATATGGCCTTGGTTCCTATTATTCAGCCTCCGATTATGAAGGCTCTTACCACCAAAAAAGAGCGCGCCGTTGTGATGGAGCAGCTTCGTCCGGTTTCCAAGCTGGAAAAAATACTGTTCCCCATTATCATTACCATCGTGGTGGCCTTGCTCCTGCCTGACGCCGTGCCGCTGGTAGGCATGCTGATGCTGGGCAACATCTTCCGTGAGAGCGGCGTGGTCAGCAGAATTTCCAATACCGCCCAAAACGAATTGATGAACATTATTACTATCTTCTTAGGCGTTACCGTCGGCGCCACCGCTACCGGCGAGGTATTTCTCAGCGTACAAACCCTTCTGATTATCGGTTTGGGCTTGCTCGCATTCTCCTTCGGTACCGCAGGCGGCGTGCTGTTTGGTAAGCTGATGTATTTGGCTACCGGCGGCAAGGTAAACCCGTTGATCGGTTCTGCCGGTGTTTCCGCCGTACCGATGGCCGCTCGTGTTTCTCAGAAGGTCGGCCAGGCAGAGAATCCCGGCAACTTCCTGCTGATGCACGCTATGGGTCCCAATGTGGCAGGCGTAATCGGCTCCGCTGTTGCCGCCGGCGTTCTGCTGGCAATCTGCTAATCCGTTTTCCAACGTTTTTAGATCTAACGGATGCCTCTATAATAATTTACCCGGACGCTTGCCCGCGTCCGGGTAAATTATTATATGCTGTTTGCCGCACGTCAAAGATTTATTCTGGAATATACCGTGTATACGGCGCTGTCCCAAAACGTATGCCTCGCTTGGCGCCGTGCAAACCGACGTAAGCCAGGGCAATTCCTTTCTCACGGCGCTGAAATTTTAATAAAACATTCTATGTCCGTATTGGGTCTTATCAAATTGAGAAGGGTGGTTTCCTTCTATGGAATTTCATCAAAAAATCTACGAGCTGGTCCGGCGGATTCCTTACGGTAAGGTATCTTCCTATGGGCAGCTTGCGGTCCTGGCCGGAAGGCCCGGAGCCGCTAGGGCGGTTGGCCACGCTATGCGGGTATGCCGTGACCCATCCATTCCCTGTCATCGGGTCGTTCATCAGGATGGCTCCACTACCGCTTCCTTTGACGCTATTGAACGTCATACCCAGCAACGGCTGCTGGAAGCGGAGGGGGTCCTTTTTTCTTCAGACCACAAGGTGATCATGTCTCAATTTCAATGGCGGCCTGAAATTTCATGAAAATCTGCTTTCCCCCTCCGCCTGTTCTTACAATCAGCCTTTTCCGGCGTGGGCTTACCGGCTGGGGACACTCTATATTTTCACTTTTCGCGTTTTCTCCAAGACGCTGCTAAAAAATTTTCCCACGATTCGCTTCCAATTCATTCCGCAGCGGCTTTACAGACGTTCCGCTCCCGCCGTAAAGCGCACGATATAATTATAATAAAATAAACGAATCATCGAAAGCATGAGCGTTCACACGTCTTTTGGTCAATACTATTGATATCTTAACAAGGAGTGTGGTCTCATGAAAAAAATATTTGCTATCATTTTATTGACACTGCCGGCGGCGTTTTTGATGTCCTCCTGCCATCCCGATAAGGAGGAAGCTCCCGGCAGCTCTTCTCAGGAAACTCCTCCTATTGTCAGTCAAATTTCGTCGGTGGTTTCTCCTCCCGTCTATGAGGAAAGTTCCGCAGAGGAAAGTTCCTCTGAGATTGGAGAAAACACCTCCTCGCAAGCCGAGTCCAAGCAAAGCAGTTCGTCTATGTTTGCGGCGGAATAAAACTTTCTCTTCCTCTTAAAATATGCTATAATATTATTAATGACCATTGTTCCTCTGCTGTTCTGAGCCGCTATTCCTTATTTTTATTGGGCTGATGCTGCCAGTTCAGCGGAAACTTCCGAAGAGATCTATCTTGACAAATATTTTCGTAGTCTTATTAAAATGATCTTTCATTCAATAAAGGAGGCTTGACCTGTGGAATTTGACGCGTTGACCGCCGGGGTGAAACCCGGTGGATTGAGAAGCAAACAAGACATTAAGCTGTTAATCTGCTATTTGCTCAGCAGCATTCCCCAAGGGTTGTCCAAAACCGACCTGATCAATGTTCTGCAGGACAACAATCTCGCCAACTATTTTGAGGTTGCCAGCGCCTTTGACGAGCTGTTGAAACAAGGCAATTTAACGGAAGCCCAGGAGGAAGAGACCTTTTACACCGTGACCGCTTCAGGAAAAATGATCGCCCAGGAGCTTGATGTCTCTTTGCCGATTTCTATCCGGGAGCAAGTCCTCAGCGCCGCTTTAAGCCTGATGGCCCAGCAAAAGCGGGAGCGGGAAAATACGGTGACAATCACCAAAATTGAAAACGGCTGTCAGGTGGAATGCCATATTTCAGGAGGGGAAATGGATTTAATGTCCTTCACTCTTTATGTGCCGGATATGATGCAGGCTAAACTGGTAAAGCGAAATTTTCAAAAGGATCCCCAACTGATTTACAGCTGTATGCTGGCCGCCTTAACCCGCAATCAGGATATGGTCCGCGAGCTTTTAGGAGAGCTTTCCTAACGCAAAATTATTTTGAAGGTATTGACAGACCTTGTTTTCCCTGTTATAATCATTTGGAATTTTGAAGATTTGAGGTGAAAAGATGCGTAATTTTTCTTGCTAACCATAAATATGGCGTCAGTTCCAGGGAAAGCAGCAGGGAATTGCCGCCGGTTGCAGGGAAGTTGCGTTTTTCTTTTTACTGAGGCTGATACCGCTCCATACAATATGGGGTTCTTTTGCTGTTTTAGCCACAGGAAAGGGTTTACTTTCCTGTGGCTTTTTGTTTTGCCTTAAAATTTTTTGGCTCCGGAAAAACAGAGCGGCGGCAGATTTCTAAAGAATCTGCTGCTAACCGCCGGTAAAGCAGCTTGACAATCAGGCGCCTGTTTTATTGGCACAACGGGAAGCCCCTTATATGGCAGCAGAAAAATTCCGGCCTTTCTTTTTATCGGCGTCAAAAGCAATTCCAGCTTTCCCGAACTACCGGTGATAATAAAATCTTACGGCAGGAGGTCAGGCTCTTTATGTCAATGATTCAAATTTCAAACCTTACCTTCGCTTATGAAGGCGGCTATGACAACATTTTCGAAAATCTTTCTCTGCAAATAGATACCAGTTGGAAATTGGGGCTGGTCGGCAGAAACGGCAGAGGAAAAACCACCCTTTTAAAGCTGTTGATGGGGCAATATTCCTATCAGGGACAGATTTCGGCTGACACTCAATTCGACTATTTTCCCTTCACGATTGAGGATCCCCGCCAGTCCGCCCTAGAGGCGGCCCTGGGTGTTTGTCCTGATTGTCCTGATTGGATTCTTCTGCGGGAGTTTTCCAAGCTGAAAATCGAAGAGGAAACCTATCGCCGGCCCTATATCACTCTTTCCCTGGGCGAGCGGACTAAAATTCTGCTGGCCGCTTTGTTCGCCAAGGAAAACCGTTTTCTTCTTATCGATGAACCTACCAACCACCTGGACCAGCCCGCCCGCAGGCTGGTGGGTGACTATCTGGCGGGCAAACAGGGATTTATCCTGGTCTCCCACGACCGGGCGTTTTTAGACCGGTGTACAGATCATATTTTATCTATCAACCCCTCTGAGCTTCAAATCCAAAAAGGGAATTTCTCCTCTTGGCAGGAAAACAAACGCCGCCAGGATCAATTTGAGCTTTCGCAAAGCGAGAAGCTGAAAAAAGAAATCGGCAGGCTGTCCGGTGCGGCAAGGCAGGCCTCTCAGTGGGCAGGCCGGGTAGAAAGGGAAAAATACGGCTCTCAAAGCTCCGGCCTGCGGCCCGACCGGGGCTATCTTGGCCATAAATCCGCCAAGATGATGAAACGGGCCAAGGCCTTGGAAAACAGGCGTCTGGATGCGCTGCGGGAAAAGGAAGAGCTTTTGAAAAATCTGGAGCATACGGAAGACCTAAGAATCAGGCCTTTGCCCTTCTCCGGCCGCAGGCTGGCCGAACTGAAAGAAGTTTCCATTCAGTATGGAAACCTGACCGCCTGTAAGGGCGTCAGCTTTGCCATTGAGCCTGGCGACCGTATTGTCCTTCAAGGAAAAAACGGCAGCGGCAAGTCCAGCGTATTAAAGCTGCTGCTGGGAGAAGCGCTTTCATTTTCCGGCCAGCTGACAAAAGACAGCCGTTTGAACATCTCTTATGTCTCCCAGGACACCTCCCGCCTGAAGGGCAGCCTGACGGAATATGCGGCAGCCCGCGGATTGGAGGAAAGCTATTTAAAAGCTATGCTGCGGAAAATGGGATTTTCCCGGGGCCAGCTGGAAAAGGACTGCTCCGATTTCAGCGGCGGGCAAAAGAAAAAGGTCCTGATCGCCGGAAGCTTGTGTGAAGCCGCTCACCTTTACCTCTGGGATGAACCCTTGAACGATATTGACCTCTTCACCAGAATCCAAATCGAGGAGCTTTTGCTGGCGGGAAAGCCTACTCTGGTTTTTGTAGAGCATGACGAGATATTTGCCTCTAAAATTGCGACAAAAGCTGTAAATTTATAAACTATTTGTATAATAAAATAACGAATATACAAAAATTGGTTTTATTGGCCTTATGAGGGTTTCTTGAACGGCGCGCTGGAAGGCCCATCCTTCAAAAGCGGAACCATATTTTCAGCCAGACTCAGGTCAGAAATCTCTATGCTATAATGACCACACCTACAGCCAGCTATGGAAGCAGGAGCCTGCTCACCTCATTACCAGCCTCCATTTCTCATTTTGGGCTCAAGCAAATCCCGCCGGCAGTCTGATTTTATCACCGCCATAAGGCAGTCGTCCCGGAAGAAGTAAGGAAGGTGAAAAAGGACAGAGACGCGGCCCATCAGCCTGCCGCTGCCGCCAGCGCCTCGCTCCGCCCTATTCTAGAACCCAAAGCCCCTTTCATAGAGCGCTTCCACCGGTAGATTCTAATCCAAGGAAGCTAAAAGAGCCTCAGGCCCAAATAAGATTTAACAGCAGCAGCATCGTGACTCCGGGAATCCCCAAGCCGGCAGACACTCCCAAGGACAGCAGGCTCACCGGGAGGGTTACTCCGGTAAAGCCCCCGGTGATATTCACCAGCACTAAGGCGACCAATCCATTCAGCGCGCTGCCCAACGCCCTGCGGAAGGGCTTTTTAGAACCGGCGGCAACGTGAAGAACCAGCAAAGCACAGAAAATTCCTGCGAATATAAGCCAAATGATCCAATTTTCCATTCGTCATTTCCTCTTTTCCAGCGGGTTTCTTAGAATCGCTTTTACGTTTTTTCACCATGATCCAAATGGAGGAGAGCGAGAAGCCGAAAGCAAGTCCTAAGAAAGCTTATGCTGGAATACACTGACTTTATGACGAATTTATTCTGCCGGGGTGAAATCGATTCTGCCCGTGGCCACATCCGCCGCCGCTACCTGAACCTTCATAGGGTCTCCAACCGTCAGCCTGCGGCCGCTCCGGACATCCGTATGGGTCAGCAGGCCGTCGAACTGGAATTCGCAGTCCGGAAAGTCCTCCACGCCTACAAAGCCCTCCACGCTGTTTGCCAGCTGGACAAAAATTCCCCGGGCCGTAGCGCCGCTGACGATACCGTCAAAGGTTTCTCCCAAATGCCGGCGCATATATTCCGCCATATAGCACTTTTCCGCCTGGCGTTCCGCCCGCTGGGCTCTCAGCTCGCACGCCGAGGACAGCACGGCGGCCTCTCTGGAAAAATCCTGATATTTTTTCTGAAGCCTATCCACAGTGATCCCTTCCGCCACTCCGGTCAGAATGCGGTGAATGGCGGTATCCGGATAACGGCGGATCGGCGAGGTGAAGTGGCAGTAATCATCCAGATTCAATCCAAAGTGCCCTAAGGGCTTATTATCATACCGGGCCTTGGCCAAGGTTCTCAGCACCTGGTGATTGATAATATTTTGGGCGGGGGTTCCCTCCGCCTGCCGCAGCAGATCGGATAAATCCGCAGACCGGACTCCCTCTTGGATTCTCCTGGCCCGCAGTCCCAGTCCCGCCGCAAGCTGCTGAAGGGTGTTGAGACGTTCTGGGTCCGGGTCTTCATGGACACGGTACACAAAGGGGATTTCCAGGCATTTCGCGTACAGCGCCGCCGCCTGATTGGCAAGTATCATAAACTGTTCGATCATTTTTTCAGATAAGCCCTGACTGCGCGGCAGAATGTCCACGCAAGTCCCATTCCGGTCCAAGAAAAACCGGGCTTCACTGCTCTCAAAATCCATGGTGCCCCGGCGGCGGCCCTTGGCCTCCAGGAGCTGGGCCAGCTCCTGTCCCGCCTGCAGAGAAGCCAGCACCGGCTGGTACTTCTCCTTCAGCCTTTCAGCAGCGCATCCCTCCAGAACCTGGTTCACCTCATCGTAAACCCCGCGCACCTTGGAGCAAATCACGCTTTTTTGAAAGCGGTAGCCCCTCAAATTGCCTTTCCTATCCAGCGTCATGAAACAGGAAAAGGCCAGCTTTTCCTCCCCAGCGTTTAACGAGCAGCAGCCGTTGGATAAAGCCTCCGGCAGCATGGGGATTACCCGGTCGGCAAAATACACCGAGGTCCCCCGCTGCTTCGCTTCCTCGTCCACCAGGGATCCTTCCTTTACATAATGGGATACATCCGCAATATGGACGCCCAGCTTCCAGCCGGCGCCGTCCTTCTCTACTGAAATCGCGTCGTCCAAATCCTTGGCGTCGGCGCCATCGATGGTGAATATCAGCTGTTCCCGCAGGTCGGCGCGCTTTTTTCTTTCCGCCGGGGTAATCGGCTCCCGGGACAGTTTCTCCGCCTCACGCAAAGTTTCCTTTTTAAATTTCTTTGGTATCCCGTTGGCGTCGATGATCGCGTCGGCACATACCTTGGCGGAAGCCGCCTTGCCGTAAACCTTCAGGATTCTAGCGGTCAGCTTTCCGCTCCTGGGCCCATAGGAAAGAATTGCCTGCACCTTATCGCCGTTCTTCCCGTGCAGCGACCCTTTCTTTTCAACCGGCACCTGATAACGAAAAGCGCCATCCAATTCCAGTTCTAAGTCCCGGCCCCGGCGGACTACGGTTCCAGTAAAGAGGCGGTTTCCTTTCCGGATGATCTTTTCCACCCTTCCGCTCAGCCCCTTGCCGCTGTCCCGGATGTCTCTCAGCAGCACCGTATCTCCAAGCATGGCCCGTTTTCGGTCCTCCTGAGCAACGTAAATATCCTCGCCGCCTTCCAGCGGGCGGGCAAAGGAAAACCCCTTGGATTGGGAAATCATCTGAGCAGGCGTGAGCCCCGCGCTTTTTACAGACAGTAATCTTCCCTTTTTCGTGGCGACCAGCACGCCCTCCTGCTCCAGCTCCTGAACCGCGGCGGCAAACTGATCCTTATCATTAAGCCCTAAGGCCCGGAACAGCTCTAAAGGCTCCGCCGCGTCCCGGTAATTCTCCAGCGCTTCTGTAATTTTTTCTTTTATCGTTATTGTCATAGTTCCTCCTGTCTTAATTCTAAAAGTATTTTGTGTGCTGTCCCTGTTTTTATCCCAGGTTTGCTTTTTATTCCGGTATGATTATGATATAAATAACAGAAATGCTTAACCGTATCAGCCCTAAAAGGCCGCAAGCAGCGATATTTAGAAAAACCCGGACCGTTTCCATTTTCTTTATGGAGCCTTCCTGTTTAAGCGGTTCCCCGATCCTCCTATTCGCTTTTTGCTTCCGGCAAAGCCAAAATAAACTTTCTTTTCGTTTTAAGCTAAAAATGATTCGTTTTTAGTTTCTCCGCTTTCTGCCCGTCCCTTTTTCTTTCCAGTGCCGCGCCGTGCCTCTCCCGCCAAGGCCGCATAAAAAAAACCCCGCATCACTGCGGGGTTTTTTCCTTCTTCTCAGCCAGCCTTTGTGCTGAAAAAGCTGATAACATTAATCACGATCGCCAAAATAAAAAAGCCAACCGCGATAACCTTGGTCCACCGGGCCAAGAACGCGTCAATAGACCGGGCCTGGTTCTTATCGAAAAACGTATCCGCGCCGCCGGTTACGGTACCCAAATCCTTTTGATGGCCTTCTTGTAAAAGCACCACAATGATAATGGCAATGGCGAAAATGGCAAGAATAATGCCAAATACCCACTCAATCGTTGACAAGGAATAACACCTCCGAAAGTCATTGAAACTGATACTAGATTAGTATAACACTTCCTACGAGGTTTTGCAAGGCTTATTTTCAAATTGCGGACTTGCCTGAAAAAGAATTTTTATTTTATGGATAAAAACGCTGTGAGCCGTAATACTAATAGCAAGCTCTTAAAGCGAAATGCGTTTGCCGTTTTAGGAGTAACGCCACGGATTTGCCTGTTGCTCAGGCGAATCCGTGGTTTTTTATTGCGTCCTCAGAATCTGGCCGCGCTCTGTGTTTAACCGAAAACACCGTGGAATTGTTATGAATTAGGGAGGCTCAACCTTCCCGGCGGAAAGCCAGAACCGAACCACGGGACAAGACGCTTCGCACGGCCAAACCCGCGCGGCCGGCGCAAAAGCTGTTACCGCTGTTCCAATGCCGCGCTTTCCTATGCTAGGAAAGCTTCATCTGCTCTCCCTGGGTTTCCTCCGGTGCTGGCATCGACCCCATCGCCGGCAGAGATTTCGTCCGGTACCTGGCCGGCTTCTTCAGCATATCCTCCTTAAAAGGCTCCACGTTCAGCAGTCGGTGGCCCTTTCTTTGGGTCATCACCGCCACGCCCTGGGTATTCCGGGTGGCTTTTTCCGCTACAGCGCCGGTATGAACCAAAAGCATCCTTCCCGAGGAGGAGGTCAGCAAAAATTCCTGATCCTCCTGGATATGGTAAACCCTGCATAGGGGCGATTTCTCAGAATACGCGTTGGCGAGCCGCTTACGGTTGGTTTTGGTGGCATAGGAGTCCAGCGGCACCTTAGCAAGCTTTCCGTTTTCGAAGAAAAACAGCAGACAGCCCTTATAATCGGTGGTGACGATCATAGCGACGGCTGACTCTCCCTCGTCAAAGCCGAGCTTGGCGGCTACAAAGTCGCCTAAAACGCTGGCCTTCGTATCCGCGAATTCGCTGGCCCTGGTTTTATACACCTGACACCGGTCGGTAAAGAACAAAAGCTCTGTGTTATTGGTCGCCTCCACCGTCTGCACGATGGAATCCTCCTCCTTCAGCTTCTGCTCCCCGCTCATCCGCAGAGACTGGGGCGTAATCTTTTTAAAGTAGCCCTCCTTGGTGAAGAATAATGTCACAGGATAATCCGGAATATCATCCTCCGGCTCATATTCCTGGATCTCGCCGGGATAAACCAGCATACTCTTTCTGGGCCTGCCGTATTTTTTTATCACGTCGTTCAGCTCGCTGACAATAATGCCCTTGACCTTGCTTTTGCTGTTCATGACAGCCTGCAGCTCGGCGATCTCCGTCTCCAGCTGCTCGGTTTCCTGGGTGCGCTTTAAAATATACTCCCGGTTCAAATGGCGCAGCTTGATCTCTGCCACGAACTCCGCCTGGATTTCGTCGATGCCGAATCCGATCATCAGATTGGGAACCACCTCGGACTCTTCCTCGGTTTCCCGGACGATCCTTACCGCCTTGTCGATATCCAGAAGAATCCGTTTCAGCCCCTTCAGCAGATGGAGCTTGTCCTTCTTCTTCTGCAGGTCAAAATAAGTCCTGCGGCGGACGCATTCGATACGGAAAGCGATCCATTCACCGAGAAGCTCCCGGATTCCCAGCACTCTGGGCACTCCGGCGATCAGCACGTTAAAGTTGCAGGAGAAGGTATCCTCCAGAGGCGTCATGCGGAAAAGCTTCAGCATCAGCTTTTCCGGATCCACGCTCCGCTTCAAATCAATGGTGATTTTCAAGCCGTCCAGCCCAGTTTCATCCCGGATATCCGCAATCTCCTTCAGCTTGCCCTGCTTTACCAGTTCGATGATTTTCTCGATGATGGCCTCGCAGGTGGTCGTAGGAGGGATGCTGGTCACGTCTATGCAGTTAGCGGACTGGTCGTAGGAATACCGCGCCCGCACCTTGATGCCGCCGCGGCCGGTGGCGTACACCTGCTTTAAGGCGTTCCGGTCGCAGATAATCTGTCCGCCGCCGGGGAAATCCGGCGCCAGCAGGGTGGACATCACGTCAAAGTCCGGATCCCGTATCAAGCCGATGGTAGTCTCGCAGACCTCCTTTAAGTTAAAGGGGCAGATCGAGCTTGCCATCCCCACAGCGATGCCGGTATTGGCGTTGACAAGCACCGTGGGGAAAGTGGCCGGCAGCAAGGACGGCTCCTTCATGGTATTGTCGTAGTTGTCCACAAAATCCACGGTGTCCTTATCGATGTCCCGGAACAGCTCCTGAGCGATGGCGTCCAGCTTCGCCTCCGTGTAACGAGAGGCAGCCCAGGCCATATCCCGGGAATAGAATTTACCGAAGTTTCCCTTGCTGTCCACAAAGGGATGCAGCAGGGCCTCGTAGCCCCGGCTCAGGCGCACCATGGTATCATAAATGGCGCCCTCTCCATGAGGATTCAATTTCATGGTCTGTCCCACAATGTTGGCGGATTTTGTTCTCCCAGAGTTTAATAACCCCATTTTATACATTGTGTATAACAATTTCCGGTGCGACGGCTTAAACCCGTCGATCTCCGGCAGGGCACGGGATAAAATTACGCTCATGGCGTAGGGCATATAGTTGGTTTCGAGGGTATGGTCGATCTCTTGTTCCACTACCGACCCAGCCCCTTCGATCACCCCATGGGTTTGAGGCAGGGGCTTAGGGGCAGTCTTCTTTTTTCTTGGAGCCACGTCATCATCTCCGCTTAAAATGTCGTTCCTATGGTTCATTATGATTCAAAGCTGCTCTGCCAGGCTGAAATAAAAATGCAAATGTGCCGGAAAGCGGCTGAAAAGAGAGAACGGGCAGTCATCGGGAAGCTGGATAAAGCATTGCCGGTCCCGCGCCATACACAGGGCGGCTTACGGCGCCGCTAAAATATCCAGGCTGCCGGTTCCCCGCGGGAAAAAATCCCGCCGCGCTGTTCGGCTCTCCCGAACAGCGGCCAGCCTGATCCAAGCGCCTTGCCGCCGGTTTGAGCGGAAAAGCAATAGGAGAAGAGCGGCTGGCAGGCACTTTTCCGGACGCAGATTTCCCCTGCGCCATCCAGGCCCGCGGCAATCGCCTCTCCCGGCCCAGGCGCGCCGGCTCAGCAATCCGCCTGCGCTTTAAAATTAAAATATTAAAAACAGAAGCCAAGCCCTGGGCGGCTTCCGCGGGAGAAAGCCGGTTACGAAACATCCGCCACATCCAAATATAAGTGTCCGTTTTCCGCGATGTAGTCCTTTCGGCCGCTTAGGTTGTCCCCCAGCAGCAAGTCGAACATCTCGACAGTTTTTTCCATATCCGTAGGCATCACCTTGATCAGTCGGCGGGTTTGGGGATTCATGGTGGTCAGGTTCATCATATCCGGCTCATTCTCACCCAGTCCCTTGGAGCGCTGAATGGTGAACCTGCCTTCCTCAGCCTCCAGCTGATCCAGAAATTTTTGCTTTTCCGCTTCCGTATAGGCAAAATAGGTGTCGGTTTTCGAGGTAATCTCATACAAGGGAGATTCCGCAATAAACACTTTACCCGCCTCAATAAGCGCGGGGGTCAGCCGATAGATCATAGTCAGCAGTAAGGTACGGATCTGGAAGCCGTCCACGTCGGCGTCGGTGCACAGGATCACCTTGCTCCAGCGAAGCTGATTCAGGTCAAAGGAGGCCAGATCCTTGTTGGCCTTGCTTTTTACCTGAACGCCGCAGCCCAGCACCTTAATCAGATCGGTGATAATGTCGTTTTTAAAAATCTTATCGTAGTCCGCCTTTAAGCAGTTTAAAATTTTACCCCGTATGGGAATGATCGCCTGGAAATCCGGATCCCGGGCCTGCTTGCAGGCGCCAAGAGCGGAATCACCCTCCACAATGAAAAGCTCCCGAAGATTTACGTCCTTGCTGCGGCAATCCACAAATTTGGCCACCCGGCTGGTAATATCCATGTTGCTGGTCAGCTTCTTCTTCAGGTTCAGTCTGGTTTTTTCCGCATCCTCGCGGCTGCGCTTATTGATCAGCACCTGGCCGGCAATCTTGTCCGCGTCCAGAGGGTTCTCGATAAAATAGATCTCCAGCTGATGCCGGAGCATCTCCACCATTGCCTCCTGGATTCCCTTATTGGTGATAGCCTTTTTCGTCTGATTTTCATAGGAGGTGACGCTGGAAAAGCTGGATATCACGATCACCAGACAGTCCTCTACGTCGGCAAAGGTGATTTTGCTCTCATTTTTATTGTATTTCCCCGTCTGCTTCAAATAGCTGTCGATTTGGTAAACAAAGGCGTTTCGCACTGCCTTTTCCGGCGCGCCGCCGTGCTCCAGCCAACTGGAGTTGTGATAATATTCCGCTACGCTGATCTTATTGGAAAAGGTCAGGGCCACGTTGATTTTGCATTTGTACTCTGGTTTGTCCGCCCGGTCCCTCACCTTTTTTTCCGCCTGCCAGCTCTGCACCGGGGTCAGGGCGTCCTCCCCCGCCAGCTCCTTCACATGGTCGGTGATCCCGTCCTGATAATTAAAAACCGTCTCCTCAAAGCTCCGGCCTGCCTGGTTGCGGAACACGAATTTGACTCCCGCGTTGACAATAGCCTGGCGTTTGATCATATCCAGAAAATAAGCTACCGGCACGTCAATATCGGTGAAAACCTGAAGGTCCGGCTTCCATTTGATTTTAGAGCCGGTGTCCTTTTTTGCGTAAGGCTCCTTGTGGAGTCCGCCCACGTTTTCCCCATGCTCGAAATGGAGCGTGTACCGGAGCCCATCCCGGCGGATATCCACATCCATATATTCCGATGCGTACTGGGTAGAGCACAAGCCCAGGCCGTTCAGGCCCAGAGAATACTCGTAGCTTTCCGCGGAAGCGTTGTTATATTTGCCGCCGGCGTACAGCTCGCAGAACACCAGCTCCCAGTTGTACCGGTCCTCGTTTTTATTGTAGTCCACCGGAATACCTCTCCCGTGATCCTCCACCTCAATGGAGCCGTCCTCAAACCGGGTCAGCACGATCTCCCGCCCAAAGCCCTCTCTCGCCTCGTCAATCGAATTGGAGAGGATCTCAAAAATCGAGTGCTGGCATCCCTCAATGCCGTCGGAGCCGAAAATGACCGCCGGACGTTTCCGGACCCGGTCCGCGCCTTTTAGGGACGAAATACTTTCGTTCCCATATTCCACTGCCTTCTTCGCCATACGCGCCCTCCTATATGCATACAAACCTCTGAAAAGGATTCTTTCAAAATCTCATACAAATTATACATTACCTTATTTTGGGTCTCAATGTCAAGCAAAATCAAGATCTAGGAGCGGACGCTCCCCGAAAAAAGCGGAAAATGCCTATCTTCCCGTCTTCCACGCCTCCCGGCCGAACCGGCGCACGGTCTGGCCCTCATGGCGCCGCCGCGGATCCTTTTCCTCTGGGAGCCGCCGGGCTTGAAGGGAAAAACCGCAAAAGCGAGGGGATGGCTGGTTTTTCCCAGCCCCGTATCGCGGCAGGCTGGGAAAATCCCGTTCCATCCCCTGAATTTTATCCTTATTCTTTTGTTCCTTCTGCCGGAGCTTCCTCCGTCCGTTCCTCCTGCGCTGAAGCCTCTTCTTTCTCAGACTCACCAGGCAGCGGCTGCGGATCGGGCTCCTCCAGCTTTTCCGGAGCGGGAGCCTCCATCAGCTCCTTAAACTCGGCGCCGCTCATCTTTTCATTGACAAACAGGAATTGGGCTACCTTATGGAGCTTATCCATGTGCTCGTTTAACAGCTGCTCCGTCTTCTGATAGCCGCGGCCCACAATTTTCTGAATCTCCTCGTCGATTTCCGCGGCGATCTTTTCAGAATAATTTTTCATGTGGCCCATATCCCGGCCGATAAACACCTCGTTGTTGTCCGAACCATAGCAGATCGGCCCAAGACGCTCGCTCATGCCGTATTTTGTGACCATAGCCCGGGCGATCTGGGTAGCGCGCTCAATATCGTTGGAAGCGCCGGTGGAAATATCCCCCAGCACCAGGGCCTCCGCCACGCGCCCGCCCAGCAGGGTGACGATGTTTTCCTCCATCTCCTTACGGGAGCGGTAGTTCCGGTCCTCAGTAGGAATGCTCATGGTGTAGCCGCCGGCCATACCGCGGGGAATAATGGAAATCTGATGCACCGGGTCTTGGGTAGAGCAGTAATAGGTCGCGACGGCATGGCCGCCCTCATGATAAGCGGTCAGAGTCTTTTCCTTTTCCGTCATGACTCTGGACTTCTTCTCAGTGCCTACCACCACCTTAATGGTGGCCTCCTCGATCTCAGTCTGGGTGATGGCCTTTAAGTTCTTGCGTGCCGCCAGCAAAGCCGCTTCGTTCAGCAGATTTTCCAAATCCGCGCCTACAAAGCCGGCAGTAGAGGCCGCGATCGTCTTCAGATTCACGTCCGGCGCCAGGGGCTTTCCCTTAGCGTGGACCTTCAGGATTTCTTCTCTTCCCTTGATATCCGGCGCGCCTACCATAACCTGGCGGTCGAAACGTCCGGGACGCATCAGGGCAGGATCCAGGATATCGGGACGGTTGGTGGCGGCGATCATAATGACGCCCTCGTTGGCGCCGAAGCCGTCCATTTCCACCAGCAATTGGTTCAGGGTCTGTTCTCTTTCGTCGTGGCCTCCGCCTAAGCCTGCGCCGCGCTGACGTCCCACCGCGTCGATCTCATCGATAAAGATGATACAGGGGGAATTTTTCTTCGCCTGGTCGAACAGGTCTCTCACACGGGAGGCGCCGACGCCTACGAACATTTCCACAAAGTCGGAACCGGAAATAGAGAAGAAGGGCACGCCGGCCTCTCCGGCTACCGCCCTGGCCAGCAGGGTTTTACCTGTTCCGGGAGGGCCCACCAGCAAAACGCCCTTGGGGATTCTGGCGCCCAGCTCATTAAACCGTTTAGGGTTCTTCAGAAACTCCACGATCTCTCTGAGCTCTTCCTTTTCCTCATCCGCGCCGGCCACATCGGCAAAGGTGGTCTTGCGCTTCTCGTCGTTCATATCCTTGATTTTCGCCTTGCCGAAATTCATCTGCTTGGAGTCGCCGCCCATACCCATAGCGGCAAACTTTTTCATAAAGATCCAATAGAAAACGCCGATTCCCGCAAACAAAAGGACGGTGGGAAGCAAAGCGGTCAGCCAGGAATTATCTCTGGGCCGCTGATAGTTATACACCATCTTGGCGTCGGGATGGTCCTTGTTGTATTCTTCGATATAAGGCTTAATATCTTCATACAGGATCGTAACATTCGGAACCGAATACTGAATCTGGGTCGGCTCTTTCTTTTTGCTTTCGTCACCGTCGTTGAGGGTGAGAACCATGGCGCCGGAGCCTAAATCCAGGTCGAATTCCGTTACCTGCTGCGTCTCGAAGTAATTGAGGATTTCAGAATATTTCATGGTTTTCTGGGGCATGTTCCCGATGACCAGCACGATAATAATGATAATGACAATAGGGATGCCCAGATACAGCAGTAAGCTGCGCCAACTTTTTTTATTTTCCAATGAGGAACCACTCCTTCACCTTTAAAATTACCGGAAACAGGCTGTTCTATCCATTAAAGTTGATAGGCTTCCGGCTTCAAAACTCCCACATAAGGCAAATTGCGGTAACGCTCGTTGAAATCCAGCCCATAGCCTACGATAAATTCATTGGCTACCTCGTAGCCTATGTAATCAGCGTAAACAGGCGCTTCCCTGCGGGAAGGCTTGTCAAACAGGGTGCAAAGCTTAATGCTTTTACAGCCTCTCTCTTTGAGCAGGTTTTTCACATAACACAAGGTGTTGCCGCTATCGATAATATCCTCCACAATCAGGACATGGCAGTCCTGGATAGGAACGGATAAATCCTTGACTATTTTAATTTGGCCGCTGGACTCGGTGCCCGCCCCATAGCTGGAGCAGATCATAAAGTCCATTTGGCAGGGCAGCTCCACATACCGCATCAGATCCGCCATAAACATAAAGCAGCCCTTTAAGATTCCCACCATCAAAAGCTTTTTGCCCTGATAGTCCTTGGTGATTTGTTCTCCCAAATTTTTGGTAATCCGATCCAGGTCCTCACGGCTCAATAAGATCCGTTCTACATTTTCACACTTCATGTCCATAACTCCTCTGCCCTTTTTGAAGTCAGCCTTTCGGCTTATTGTACCACACTAAACGAAATTATTGAATAACAATTTGTGAATTTACTGGGGAATTTTTCTCTTTTTATGGGGCACGGTTCTCAGAACGCCACGGTTTGCGTGAAAATCCAGCCCTCCCGGCACGCTGACGCCCCCCTGGCCGGCCAGTATGATCCGGTCGATCTCCTCCAAATGCCGGGCCTCCGGCCTGGAAGCGCCCTGCAAAAGACGGATCGCCCGGATTCTCACCGGCTTTCTGCCCCGGGAAAGAACAGAACAGCTCCATCCGCCCTTTTCCAGCGCCGCCCGGCCTAGAAGCTCCCGGGCTTCCTCACAAAGGCAGCCGTCGTCTTCCCGCAGGCTTTGGGCCATACGGCCCACGGCCTCCTCGAAGGCTGGATTGATCTCCTTCAGGGCCGGAAGCACCTGAAGGCGCACCTTATTCCTGGAATACCTGGCTTCCAAATTGGTGCTGTCGGTGACATAAGGAATTTTATGCTCCCGGCAGTAATCCTCGATCTCCCGCCGGCTGCAGTCGATCAGAGGCCTGACGATGTTCTCCCGCACCGGCGGAATCCCGCACAGCCCCTTGAGCCCGGTTCCCCGGGTCAGGTGGAGCAGCACCGTCTCCGCCAAATCGGAAAGGGTGTGGGCCGTGGCGATCACTCCGTTTTCCCCGGCCAGCCGCCGGAAAAACTCGTAGCGTACGGCTCTGCCGCAGGCTTCCAACCCCAGCTTACGCTTCGCGGCCTCCTCCCGGACATCGATTTTCAGCACCTCCAGAGGGATGCCCTCCCTTTGACAGTACCGCCTTACGTGTTCCTCATCCCGGTCCGCCTCCGCTCCCCGCAGGCAGTGGTTTACATGAGCCGCCGTCACCTTCAGCTCCGGCCAGTCCTTTCGCCGGCTCTGCAAAACGTGAAGAAGCGCCATGGAATCGGCTCCCCCGGAAACCCCGGCCACCACGGCGGAATCGGGAGAAAGCATTTGATAGGCCTCAATGGTCTTCAAAACCTTAGTAATCACTGCGGCCGCCCTCCATAGCGGTAAAACGCATAAACTCGCCCTGCCAATGAAGCTGGACAGTCCTCGCCTCGCCGTGGCGGTTTTTCGCCACAATGCATTCGCCGCTGTTTTTATCGTCGCTGGGCGCGTCGTCGGTATTGTAGTAATCCGGGCGGTACAGGAACAAAACGATATCCGCGTCCTGCTCGATAGATCCGGAATCTCTCAGGTCGGAAAGCACCGGGCGGTGCTCCGTACGCTGCTCGCTGGCACGGGACAGCTGGGACAGGGTGATTACCGGCACGTTGATCTCCTTGGCCATAATCTTCAAATTTCGGGTAATCTCAGAAATTTCCTGCACCCGGTTGTCAATCCGCTTGGCGCCGGACATCAGCTGCAAATAGTCGATAATTACCAGATCCACGTCCTTCAGCCGGCGCAGCTTAGCTTTCATCTCCGGCACAGTGATGCCGGGGGTATCGTCAAAATAAATCTGGGTCTTCGAGAGAATGTCCCCCGCCTCGATAAGCCGGACCCATTCGTCCTCGGTGAGCTTGCCGGTCCGTAGCTTAGTGCCGCCTACCTCGCCCTCGGTGGAAAGCATACGGGAGGCCAGCTGCTCCTTGGTCATTTCCAGCGAGAAAAAGGCTACCCTCTTTTTTTCCTTCACCGCCACGTGGTTAGCGATATTCAGTGCGAAGCTGGTTTTTCCCATACCGGGACGGGCCGCCAGCAGAATCAGGTCGGAACGGTTCAGGCCGGTGATGGTTTCATCCAAATCCCGGATCCCGGTGGAAATGCTCTTAAACTGGTCGCTGTCCGGGGAATTGAGAAGGTCCAGCCGGTCAAAGGTCTCGATAATAACCTCGTTGATCCTCTGCAAGCCCTGCATATTTTTTCCCCGGCGGATATCAAAAATCCGCTGCTCCGCCGAATCCAGCAGGGTGGCCGCGTCGTCTCCTCCCTCAGAGGCCTCCTCCAGGATATCCCGGGCGGTAGTGATCAGAGTGCGGATGTCGTATTTATCCCGGACGATGCCCGCGTAGGTTTCCACATTGGAAACCGAAGGCACGATCTGAGCCAGCTGCAAAAGATAGGTTTTCCCATTCACCTGGTCAAAGGCCGGGTTCTGCTTCAGCTTGTCCAGCACGGTGACGAAATCCACCGGCTGGCCCAGGGTGAACATTTCCAGCATAGCGTCGTAAATCATCCGGTGGTTGGCCAGGTGGAAGTATTCGGCCCTCGGAAGGATCTCCGCGATTCGGTCCAAGCAGGAGGAATCCAGCAGGACCGCTCCCAAAACAGACTGCTCCGCCTCCGGACTGTAGGGCAGGTTCAGCCCGTCGTAGCCGGAGGTCACTGAAATATCAGCCATGCGCTCTCCTCCTCTCTTTGATGGAAAAAGGACGGATATCTCCTATCCGTCCCATTCGGCCCGCGGAAGCCCTTAAGCCTCCGTCACCACCACATACACCTTGGCGCTGATGCCGGAGTAAAGCTTGACCTCGCAGCGGTAGGTGCCGAACGCCTTGATGTCCCCGTCCAGCTCGATTTTCCGCTTATCCACATCCACGCCGTACTGCTTTTTCAGCTCCTCGGCAATTTCCTTGGCGGTAACGGAGCCGAACAGCCGGCCGCCCTGGCCGGCCTTCGCGGTCATTTTGATGGTCTTTTCATCAATTTTTTTCGCCGCCTCGCTGGCGTTCGCCTTCTCCACCTCGATCCTGTGCTGCTTAGAGGCCTCGGCATTTTTCAGCTCGTTCATCGCCTGGGCGTTAGCCTCCTTGGCAAGCTTTCTGGGAATCAGGTAGTTCCTGGCGTAGCCGTCAGACGCGTTGACCAGCTCGCCCTTTTTTCCGGCGCCCTTAACGTCGGCCAATAAAATCACTTTCATAATACTCACTCCTGCGCTTATAAATTTTCCTTATGTATTTGGGTTTCGTTCAAAATCTCAATCAGCCGCTCCCTCACCGCCGTGACGGTGGTATCCTTGAGCTGGGCGCCCGCCATGGTCTGATGGCCTCCTCCGCCCAGCTTTTCCATCACCACCTGGACGTTTACGGCGCCCAGGGAACGGGCGGAAATATTCACTGTGCCCGCCGACGAGTATAAGACGAAGGAGGCGTTGACCCCCTGGACTCCCAGCAGCTCATCCGCCGCCTGAGCCGACGCGATCCGGATATCCGGACAATCCTCGTCCGCCGCGGTAACGGCGCAGCTGTTATAGATTTCCGCGTTGGAAACCAGCTGGTATTTCGCCCGGTAGGTATCGATGGAGTTGGAAAACAGCCGTTTGACCTCCACCGTATCGGCGCCCTTTCTTCTCAGAAACGCCGCCGCCTCAAAGGTCCGCACACCGGTTTTGAGCACAAAATTCTTAGTATCCAGGGTAATGCCGGCAAGCAGGGCGTCAGCCTCCAGCCTGCCGATGGCGTTTTCTCCCAGATACTGAACCAGCTCCGTCACCATTTCGGACGCCGAGCTGGCGTAAGGCTCGTGGTAAAAAATAATGGCGTTCTCGATATGCTTCACCATCATGCGGTGGTGGTCGATAACCACAGTCCGCTTGCTGTATTTGTACAGATCCCGGCTTTCCACAAAGCTCTCGGAATGGGTGTCCACGATAATCAGAAGGGAACGGTCCGTAATCAGGGAAAGGGCCTCCCGGGGAGATAAAAACATTCCGGTGTTGCCCGCCTTCTCGACGGTCTCCACCAGGGCCCCCGCCAGGGTCTGCTCCCGGTTCAGCACCACATAACAGGGCTTCTCCTGCCCCTTGGTAATAGCGCTCCATAGGCCGATGGAGGCTCCCACGCTGTCAAGGTCGGAAAACTGGTGTCCCATAACGAACACGCAGTCGCTGTTTTTGATATTATCCGCCAGGGTCAGGGCGATAACCCGGGAGCGCACCTTGTCGTGACGCTCCACGCCCTTGGAAACGCCGCCGAAAAACTCGAAAGTGTTCCCGTTTTTAATCGCCACCTGGTCGCCGCCCCGGCCCAGGGCCATATCCAGGGCTTTCCGGGACCAATTCTCATCCTCAGCCAGGCTTTTGCCGCCCCGGCCCACGCCGATGGAAATCGTAGCGTACCGGTGCTCATCCAGCTTGATATTTCTGATCGCATCTAAAATGCTGAATTTTTCTTCCACAAACCGCCGCAGGTGCCGCTCCTCCATCACCATCAGGTAACGGCCGCCGCTGAGCTTTTTATAAAAGCCGCTGGTGGAGGAAACCCACTTTTGCAGAGTTTTTTCCACCATGGCCACCAGCTGGGTGCCCTGACCGTCGCTGGCGTCCTTCAGCAGCTCCTCCCGGTTATCGAACATAATGGTAGCCACCGCCGGGCGGCTGTCCAGAAATTCTCTTACGGTGTCCTTAAAGTAGGTGTCCTCAATAAAATATAAAATACAGCTGGTTCTCAGCTTCACCGCGTAAACCGTGTATTTCAGCCCGTTGTGGGTGATATTTGTGCCGTTGCCCTTCACGATGTCCTGGAGCCGGACGCCGGAGGTAAAGGCGGTGATGCTTTCCCCGACACAGTCCTTATTTTCACAGAGCATCTCCTTGAACAGGCTGTTGCCCCAAACCAGCTCGTCATATTTTCCCGTGATCGCCACTGGGAACGACAGCTTGGAAAGATAGCTTTCCTGATCCCTGTCAAAGGATTTGAACGCGCTGCGGAGCACGGTCTGAGCGTAGGAGCGGAATCGGATCACAGTGATCAGCACCACCCCGCCGGAGACTAAGGTCAGGGCGGCAAACAGATAAAACACACTGCGGCTGGCAGTAAAATAGCTGATAAATGTCATAACCACCATAGCCGCGGTGATAATCAGATAATATGGAGATGCCGCCCATACCCTTCTCTTTTTCAAAAGTGTCGCCCTCCTTTCCAGAGCGTAGTCGCAAAGCGGCTTCCCACAGGCTGCGGGAAGCCGCCGGGGGAGAATCTGCCCGATGGCTTTTCGCCGCGCAGCGGCTTCAAAGCCACGCTGGAGGCATATTCCCCTTTCCCCGGCTTAGACCTCCATAATGATCGGCAAAATCATCGGGGTCCGCCTGGTCCGGTCATACAAAAGCTTTCCTAAATCATCTTTCACTTTATTCTTGATCACGCCCCATTCGTGGACTTTATGGTCGGCGCAGCTTTCAAACACAGAAACGATCTTCTGCTTAATGTCATCCATCAGGGGCTCCGACTCCCGCACGTAGACAAAGCCGCGGGATACAATATCCGGGCCGGAAATCACATGGCCGTCGCTGGAATCGATGGTGGCCACCACCACGATCAGTCCGTCCTGGCCCAGATGCTTCCGGTCCCGAAGCACAATGCTGCCAACGTCTCCCACGCCTAAGCCGTCCACCAGGACGCGGCCGGCGGGAACCGGCGCCAGAGGATGCATAAAGTCCTCGTTGATCTCCACCACGCCGCCGATATCCCCGATATAAATATTCTGCTTGGGAATCCCCATGCTTTCCGCCAGCTGGGCGTGCTTATGCAGGTGCTTCTGCTCGCCGTGAACCGGAATGAAATATTTCGGCTTGGTCAGGCCCTGCATGAGCTTTAATTCCTCCTGACAGGCATGGCCGGAGACGTGAACCTCATACATAGACTCGTAAACCACGTCGCATCCCCGCTTCATCAGCTCGTTGACCACGTTGCCCACAGTCTTTTCGTTGCCGGGGATGGGCCGGGCGGAGATGATAACAAAGTCGTCGGGCCCCACCTCCACCTTCCGGTGGTCGGAGGTCGCCATCCGGGCCAGGGCCGACATGGGCTCTCCCTGGCTGCCGGTAGTGATCAGCACAATCTGATCCTTGGCGTAACGGTTGATTAAATCGATATCTATGATTACGCTTTCCGGAACGTCCATATAACCAAGCTCGTTGGCGATGGACACATAATTCAGCATACTGCGGCCGGAAAACGCTACTTTTCTGCCGTGGCGCTGGGCGCAGTGGATGATCTGCTGGATCCGGTTGATATTGGAGGCGAAGGAAGCCACGATGATCCGCTTATTCTCCGCCTTTAAAAACAGGTTTTCAAAGGAATCGGCTACCTTCCGCTCGGTCATGGTGTAGCCCGGGCGCTCCGCGTTGGTGGATTCGGACAGCAGAGCCAGCACGCCCTCCTTGCCCAGCTCGGCGAACCGTCCTAAATCGATCATCTCGCCCTGAGGCGGGGTACAGTCGATCTTAAAGTCGCCGGTGTGAACCACCGTGCCCGCCGGGGAATGGATCGCCACAGCCACCGCGTCGGGAATGGAGTGATTTACGTGGATCAGCTCCACCTCCATACAGCCCAGCTTCACCCGGTCGCCGGGCCTTACAGTATTCAGCTTGGCCTTTCCAAGCAGGTTATGCTCCTTCAGCTTGCCGCTCACCAGGCCAATGGTAAGAGGGGTGCCGTAAACCGGTACGTTAAAGGTTTTCAGAAGGTAAGGGATCGCGCCGATATGATCCTCATGGCCGTGGGTAATCACCAGGCCCTTAATTCTTTCCTTGTTCCGCTCCACATAGGAGAAATCCGGAATCACCAGATCCACGCCCAGCATATCTCCATCGGGGAAGGTCATGCCGCAGTCCAGCAGGAACATATCCTTGCCGCACTCAAACAGGGTAATGTTTTTCCCAATTTCGTTCAGGCCTCCGAGAAACGTCACCTTAATCGAAGGCTTAGCGGACTTTTTTTGTCCCCGCTTGGCGGTACGGGTAGTTGTTCTGCCCGCTTTTTTCGTTTCCGCCGCGGTCTTGGACGCGCCTTTCTTTTCCGGCGCCGCCTTCTCTTTTTTCCTGCCCGCTGTCTTTGGGTCTTCTTTTTTCGCTGCCGTCTTTGCCGCAGACCTTGCCGCGCCTCCGGCGGTTTTAGCGCCCGTTGATTTTCTCCTCTGCTGGGGCTCCTTGCGCGCGGTCACCTTTTCAAACAGCTTGGCCTCCGCCGCCGCGCCGCCCTCCGGCATGGAAATCGGCTCCCTCGCTGTAGACAGGGCCTGATCGGCCTGTTTGCCAATCTGGTTCCTGGCAGGCTGCCGCTTAATCCCAGTGATGGGCTTCGCCGCCCCTGGCTTTATTCTTTTTTCATTTAAACTCACAAAATAACCTCCATTAATTGTTTGAGATACGGTTTTCCTTCCGGCCGACAAACGGTGCCACAGCGCGAAAGGCCGCTCTGCTAAGTACATTTCAAATTTTATTTATGACGAAAACGATTTTACCAGCTCTTACGCCGCTCACCGGCGTTTTCTCTGAATGATACTCTAATCACCGGGAAATACTAGCGGCGAGTGACGGCAGCCGCTGTTTCCCTTTTCCGAACACAAATATTATGTTTATTGTACCCTTACTTCCCTTGACTGTCAAGCGATAGCCTCCGCCGGCGTCCTGACGGATATCTCCCTGTTAGCATGGCCCATCTTGGGATTCCTTAATCAAACCGGGGCTTTCAACCCTAATTTATTCCTGTAATTCACAGAAAATTCAGAAAAACCTGGTAAAAATTTTACCGGCTCCCTATTGAAATCTATACCAAAAAGGTGTATATTAAAATCGATCACAAAACCATAACACTTTTATTAAAGAAAAAGGTGATAGCTTTGGAACGTTTTGTTTACGCAGATAACTCAGCCACTACCGCGGTATCGCAGTCCGTGATGGAAGCCATGCTTCCTTATTATAGAGAGCACTACGGCAATCCATCCAGCCTGTATTCCGTGGGTCGGGACGCGAAAAAGGCGGTGGAAACCGCCCGGGAGGACATTGCCCGCTGCTTCAACGCGGAGCCCGGCGAAATTTTCTTCACCTCCGGCGGCAGCGAGTCTGACAACTGGGCCATCAAGGGTGCCGCCCATGAGCTGGCGAAAAAGGGAAAAAAACATATCATCAGCTCCAGGTTTGAGCACCACGCGGTGCTTCACTCCCTGGATGCCTTAAAAAAGGAAGGCTTTGAAATCACCCTGTTGGAGGTCCACAGCGACGGCATCGTCCGTCCCGAGGAGCTGGAAGCGGCGATCCGGGATGACACCGCTCTGGTGACCATTATGTACGCTAACAACGAAATCGGCACTATTCAGCCCATTCCTGAGCTGGCGGCGGTGTGCAAAAAGCACAAGGTTCTGTTCCATACTGACGCGGTCCAGGCGGTAGGCAACGTGCCCATCGACGTAAAAGCCCAGGGCATTGACCTGATGTCCTTTACCGGCCATAAAATTCATGGTCCCAAAGGCTGCGGCGCCTTGTATATCCGCAGGGGCGTCCGCCTCCAGAACCTGATCGACGGCGGCGCCCAGGAAAGAAGCCGCCGGGCCGGCACGGAAAATACCGCGGGCATCGTAGGCCTGGCGGCCGCGGTAAAGGAAGCCACAAAAGACATTCCCGGCAGAGTCGCCCGGCTGACAAAGCTGCGGGACAAGCTGATTGCCGGCGCCTCCAAGATCGACCGCTCCCATTTGAACGGCCATCCCACTAAGCGCATGGCGGGCAACTTTAATATGTGCTTTGAGGGGATCGAAGGGGAATCCCTTCTGTTGAGCCTGGACCTGAAGGGCGTTTGCGGTTCCTCTGGTTCCGCCTGCACCTCCGGCTCCCTGGATCCCAGCCACGTGCTGCTGTCCCTGGGCATGCCTCACGAAATCGCCCACGGCTCTCTGCGGCTCACTCTGAGCGACGAGAACACGGAAGAAGATGTAGACTACATCTTAGAGGTTCTTCCTCCCATTGTGGAGCGCCTCAGAAGCATGTCTCCCTTGTGGGAACGGATTCAAAAGGAAAACCGTCCTCCCTTTCAGTTTCAGGACCGCTAAACCGGCTTAAGCCTTGCCTTCTGAAGGCTTAATGCGTCAGAGAGCAGGCCAAAATCCGGAAGCTTTCAGCACCCGCAAAAGGGCTTTCCCATTTCAAAGGCCAAATTCCCATCGCAGAGCACCGTTTTCCGCCTCTGCCGGCCGGAGCAGGCGACGGCTTCGAAAGGTGAAAGCTCCAAGGCGTTTCCTGCGTCTTGATTATTTAGAAATTCTTCCGGCTAATCGGGCTAAAGCTAATAACGATTCATAACAATAGAAATTCCAGCATCCAGAAAGAAGGAAATATTTATGGCATACAGTGAAAAGGTAATGGATCATTTCGCCAATCCGAGAAACGTGGGAGAAATACCGGACGCCGACGGCATCGGCGAGGTAGGCAACCCCACCTGCGGCGATATTATGAAAATGTATCTCAAAATCAAGGATGGCGTCATCACCGACGTGAAGTTCAAGACCTTCGGCTGCGGCGCCGCCATCGCCACCAGCTCTATGGCCACGGAGATGGTCAAGGGAAAAACCATTGAGGAGGCCTTGAAGCTGACCAATAAGGCGGTTATGGAAGCCCTGGACGGGCTTCCGCCGGTAAAGGTGCACTGCTCTGTCTTGGCGGAGCAGGCTATTAAAGCGGCTCTTTCCGATTACTACACCCGCATCGGGGTGGATCCCCTTCCTATCGTGGGTCCGGTAGCGGAATGCAGCCACGAGGACGGAAGCTGCTCCTGCGGGCTGTAACCGGCGCGGGCAGCAAGGCTCTCTTTGGAGCCCTTGCCGGCGTCCTAGACGCACCTGATATCCGGCGCGCTCTATGGCGGCTTTATATTTTCTTTATTTTTCTTTGCAAACTTATTGAAATTAAAACGGTCCCCCTTTATAATGAATCTCAAATCCAAATAAAATGGCTTTGAGATTCATTATAAAGGAGGACTTGTTTTCATGGAGAGCCGCGTTACCGATATGACCAGCGGTAAGCCATCCAAGCTGATTCTTAAATTCGCCCTCCCGCTGATGCTGGGAGGTGTTTTTCAGCATTTATACACTGTGGTTGACGCCGCCATCGTGGGACAATTCTGCGGCGTTAATTCCTTGGCGGCCTTAGGCTCTACCGACTGGCTGGTATGGTTTTGCCTCGGCTTCTGCGTGGGACTGACCCAGGGCTTTGCCATTTTAATCGCTCAGCATTTCGGCGCTAAGGAATACAGGCTGCTGAGGAAGTCTGTCGCCATGTCGATTGTTTTAGCCGCAGCCATCGCTGTGGTCATGTCGGTGCTGCTGCAGATTTTGGCGGAGCCGGTGCTGCGGCTGCTGAACACAGACCCTGCCGTCTTAGACGAGGCCTTGCTTTACCTGCGGATTTCCTACGGCGGTTTTGCGGTGGTAATGGCCTATAATCTGCTGGCCTCTGTGCTGAGAAGCCTGGGTGACGGCACCACTCCCTTGGTGGCCATGGGCGTGGCCTGCGCCGTGAATATCGGGCTTGACCTTCTGTTTGTCGCGGCCTTTCACTGGGGAATCGGCGGGGCGGCCGGCGCCACGGTAACCGCCCAGCTTGTCTCCTGCCTCTATTGTGCTTACCGTTTCCGGAAGCTCTCCTTGCTGAAATTTTCCAAAGAGGATTGGCAGCTTGACCGGCCCTTGCTGAAAAAGCTGTTTTCCCTAGGCAGCCCTCTGGCGGTGCAGAATATGGTGATCCACATCGGCGGCATGGTGCTCCAGTCTATCATTAATACCTACGGTGTCGCCTTTTTAGCAGGATTTACCGCTACCAACAAGCTTTACGGCGCCTTAGAGCTTGCCGCCATCGCCTTCGGCTATTCCATTGCTACCTATACCGGCCAAAACATGGGTGCGGAAAAAATCAAGCGGATCAAAAAGGGAATCCGCGCCGCGACGGTGCTGGCTATCGCCACCTCTCTGGCGATCACGGCCCTGGCGCTGATTTTCAGCCGGCCTTTGACCTCCCTGTTTATCAACGCCGGCAGTGAGAACGCCCAGGAAGCCTTGCAGGTAGCCATGAGCTATTTGGCCGTTTTGGCGGTTTTTCTGCCCATTCTCTACTTATTAAATATTTACCGTTCCGCCCTCCAGGGCCTTGGAGACACGATCACGCCTTTCCTTTCCGGCATGATGGAGCTGGCGATGCGCCTGGCCTGTGCCTTTACCCTTCCCATGTTTCTGGGCGGCGAAGGCCTTTTCCTCGCCGAGCCTGCCGCCTGGCTCGGCGCCATCATTCTGCTGGTGCCGGTTTACTTTATCCGGGAGCGGAAATACTTAAACCTGATGGTGGACCGTTCGGCTGAAGCCGATTAAAAAATTCCAGGGATAAATGATCCCTGGAATTTTTCGTCCTGCCCTTTCCTCCGGGCAGGACGGAGGGCGTCTGTTAAAATTCTCCGAAACCACCGGGTGTTCTTCCACCTTTCCGGATATCCCGCTAAGAAATAGATAAATAGCTTGAAACTGCTTGAAGCTGTGAGGTATAATAAAGATATTATCGTCACTGGAGCCGGCAGCTTTGCCATACCCTTCCAGAGATTCGGCTCTCCGCTGAATTTCTGCGGTCCGGATGGTTTCGGTATTCTGATAAAACCTGATCAAAAGCTAGGAGGACAAATCTTTGGATCAACTGGTACAATCGATCATCGACTCCCTAAAAAACGCGGTTCCCGCGGAGCTGATTATTTTTCTGATTTCCCTGCTGCCCATTTTGGAATTAAGAGGCGGCATTTTAGCCGGCACGCTGCTGGGAGTGGACTGGCCCATCGCTTATCTTATCTGTGTGATCGGCAATCTTCTGCCCATTCCTTTTATTTTACTGTTTATCCGAAAAATCTTCGATTGGATGCGAAACACCCGATTTGTAAAGCTGGTGGACAAGCTGGAAGCTAAAGCGGAGAAAAAAAGCGCCAAGGTAACGAAATACAAAAAATTCGGATTGTTTTTGTTCGTGGCTATTCCGCTTCCCGGCACGGGAGGGTGGACAGGCGCGCTGATCGCCTCGGTGCTAAAAATGCGCTTAAAGGATTCTCTGCCCCCTATTATCGCCGGGGTTTTGGTGGCCGGCTTTGTCATGACCCTTCTTTCCTACGGAGTGCTCGGCAGCCTATTTGGTTGGGGAGGCTGATTTTTCATGGCTGATTTGGTAATCTTAGGCGGCGGAGCCTCCGGCTTAATGGCGGCGGTTTCCGCCGCCCGGTTTATTCCCGGGAAAAATATTTCCATTTTGGAGCGTGGACCCAGGGTAGGCAAAAAGCTGCTGGTTACCGGCAACGGACGCTGCAACCTGACCAATCTGGAACTGGATTTCTCCCGTTATCACGGCGCGCCGGAAAGCTTTGTTTCCGCTGTTTTCTCTCAGCTTCCGCCCAAAGACACACTCTCCCTGTTCGGCCGTCTCGGCCTGCTGTGCCGGGAGGAAGGCCAGGGCCGCTGCTATCCTTACGGCGGCCAGGCCTCGGCGGTGCTGGACGTACTGCGCAGGTATTTAGAAGGCCGGAACGTAGAGGAACGCTGTCAAACCAGCGTAGAAGCCGTCAAAAGAAAGCCTGGCGGCTACGAGCTGAAAACCAGCGGGGGAGTTGTTTTCGCCAAAAGATTGATCTTGGCCTCAGGCGGGCGGGCCATGCCCTCCTCAGGCTCCGACGGAAGCGGCCTGAAGCTGGCCGCCAGCTTGGGCTTAAAAGCCTCCGAACCGTTTCCCTCCTTAGCGCCGGTGCGGGCCGCCTCCCCTGTGCTGAAGGCGGTCAAGGGCCTGCGCTGCCGCGGAAGAGCCTCGCTGCTGGCAGATCGAAAAACAGTAAAGCAGGAAACCGGTGAGATCCAATTTACTGACCAGGGGCTTTCCGGCATTTGCATTTTGAACCTTTCCCGGCTGGTAGGAGAATTTTTTTCTCACAGAACCGTCAACAGGCACAAAACGGAGAAAGTCGAGCTCTCTCTAGATTTAGTGCCGGATTTGGACTATTCCTCGCTGCTCTCATTTTTGCAGGCGCTGATCTCCAGGCAGCCGCGCCTGCCCGTGGAGCAGCTGTTATCCGGAATCGTCAACAAGCGGGTTGGATTGGCTTTGCTCAAACAGCTCATGCCCTCCGCCCTTTCCCGCCCTTGCGGCAGCCTGTCCCCTTCAGAATTAAAAACGATCTGCCGCACCGTCAAGGATTGGCGCTTCTCTCCCACGGGAACCCTGGGCTGGCAGCAGGCTCAATCCACCGCAGGAGGGCTTCTGTCCTCTCAGTTCGAATCCGCCACCCTGGAGTCCAAGGGGCTGCCCGGGCTGTATGCCTGCGGCGAGCTTCTGGATATCGACGGAGACTGCGGCGGCTATAATTTACAATGGGCCTGGTCCTCCGGCTTTGTCGCCGGGAAAAGCGCCGCGGTCTCGCTGCTTTCTCACTCACAGCCTCCGGCAGAGGAGAATTCCTGATTTCGCCCTTTCAAAGCCTGCGCCGCCAAGCGTTTCGAGAGGCGCCGGGCCTCTCCGCTTGTACCGCCTGCTCCGCAGCCCCCAAGCCTGCAAGCCGCAGGCCCGAAACCGCCGCGCTGACGGCAGCTTCCCGACACGGCAAGATATCTGTAAGCAGCCCGCTCCGCCCGGCGCTTGAAGCGAAAGCCTGTCTGCGGGCCGCCTCCGCCGGAGCATCCGGTGATTTCTGTTACATGGAAGAGAACACCTGCCCCTCCTGCTGTGTTTTTTTGCCTTCCTTCTGCAAAACGGCTTTTATACCGCGGAACTTTCATGCGCCGGCGTTTTTCTCCGGTTTTACCGCTTGTTTCTTCCGCCGCGCGTCCGCTCTCTGCGCTTACCGTTAATTTTTGATTCCTGCCTTAAGGAGATTTTCTATGATTCGTGTTTGCGATCTTTCCATGCCTCTGGATTACACAGAAAAAGATCTCAGGGAAGCCGCGGCCAAAGCTCTGAACATACCGCTCAATGAGATCAAGGCTTTTTCTCTGGCCCGGCGGTCCATAGACGCCAGAAAAAAGGACCAAGTGCATTTTATCTGCGCCGTCAACCTGTCTCTCGCCGGAGAGGAAACGGCCGTTCTAAAAAGGAGCAGGTACAAAAAGGCTTTCTTGGCGCCGCCCTATCATTACAGCCTGACAAATGCCTTTCTCCCCGCTTTAAGGCCTATCGTAATAGGGACCGGTCCCGCCGGACTATTTGCCGGGCTGATTCTCGCTCAGGCAGGCGCCCGGCCTATTTTGATCGAACGAGGCCGGGATGTGGAGCGGCGCTCCCGGGATGTGGAGGAATTTTTTCTAACAGGAAAGCTGAATCCCCTCTCCAACGTACAATTCGGCGAGGGTGGCGCGGGCACCTTCTCCGACGGCAAGCTGAACACCGGAACCAAGGACGCTCGGGCCCGAAAGGTTCTGGAAGAGTTTGCCGCAGCCGGAGCGCCGGAGGAAATTCTCTTTCAGGCGAAGCCTCACATTGGCACCGACCGTCTGAGAACCACCGTAAAAAACCTGCGCCGGACGATCATAGCCCTTGGCGGCGAGGTTCGGTTTGAAACCCAGATGACCAGACTCCAAATTCACGGCGGTAAAATTACCGGCGTAGAGCTATTCGGAAAAAAAGGAACTGAGGTGCTGGAAACAAGCCATGTGATTTTAGCGGTCGGCCACAGCGCCAGGGATACCTTCCAGGCCTTGCTGAACCAGGGCGTCGTTATGGAACAAAAGCCCTTTTCGGTAGGCGCTAGAATCGAGCACAGCCAAAAAGCGATCGACCGGGCCCAATACGGCAGATTCGCCGGACATCCCGCTTTAGGCCCGGCAGATTATAAGCTGGCGGTGCATCTTTCCAACGGCAGAGGCGTATACACGTTCTGTATGTGTCCCGGCGGCCAGGTGGTAGCCGCGGCGTCGGAGGAAGGGCGCTTGGTCACCAACGGCATGAGCCGTTTTGCCAGAAACGGGGAAAACGCCAACAGCGCTCTGTTGGTTGGAGTTACCCCCGCGGATTTTGCAAGCGATTCTCCGCTTGCGGGAGTAGAGTACCAGCGGCGTCTGGAAGAAGCCGCCTACCGGCTGGGGGGCGGAAGCTACCGGGCCCCAGCCCAATTGGCCGGGGATTTTTTAAAAAAGCAGCCGACCTCGGCCTTTGGAAGCGTTGTTCCAAGCTATCAGCCCGGAGTAACGCCCGCTTCCTTGGATCAGTGCCTTCCTCCTGAAATTGCCGATGCCATGCGTCAGGGACTGAGGCTGATGGACGCCAAGCTTCACGGGTTCGCCCAAGCTGACGCCGTGCTTACCGGCGTGGAAACCAGAAGCTCATCCCCTGTACGGATCCCAAGAACAGAGACTCTGGAGGCTGTGGGCCTCCAGGGCTTGTATCCTTGCGGGGAGGGCGCCGGCTATGCCGGAGGAATCGTTTCCGCCGCGGTAGACGGCATCCGATGCGCCGAGGCGGTACTCCGGCCGGTACGCTGATGCCAGCCGGCAGCAGAATCAAAGCGTTAGAGCAGGCCTTCCAAAAGTCTTTCCGCAAGCATCCCCCAAGGCCTGCCGTTCCGTCTTTTCTTTCTGGTTTTTCCTTTCCTGTTATCCTCAAAGGCCGCGGGGCTGTGTGAAGCATTACACAGCCCCGCGGCCTATTATTTCCTTTTGGCGGCTTTCCGGTAAAAAGGAACCGCCTGACGTTCCGTTTCTTTCAGGAGACATGCGTCAGGCGGTTTCTTGCCATTATGATTTGGCTGTGCTTTATTCGGTTATAGGAGCCGGACCAGCAAAATGTGAATTTTAGTCACAAAACATTTGGTTATCCATGGGGTCACAGCCGGAAAACATAAGCGTCTGCCGGATGTTCGGCAAAAGAAAAGGCTAAAACACAGGAACCGCTATGCCCGCCACGGCTTCCGCCGATCCGCTGCAGAAGGCAGGCTGCTCTTAACCGGGATTCCCTTTTGGGGAAAACCAGCTCACTCAGCTTTCCGTTGAGCGGGCAGAGAATCAAAACAGCATTCCCTCCAGATAGCGTTCCTGGAAAATAGAGCTTGCCGCTAAATCCACTGTTTCCGCTTGCCGGGCCAGCCGTGAAGAAAGCTCTATAAAATCCTGATTCAGTAAAACCATCGCGGCGCCCAGGAGCGCCCCATTGCCAATAGGCGAGGCCTTCCGCGCCAGCGCCGGCGGAATTAAGCCGATTTTTCCCGCGTTTTCAAGATTCAAATAGCTCCCAAAGCCGCCGGCGATCACCAGCCGGTCTACCTCCGCCATCGAAATTCCGGCGTTTTCGATCAAGGTCTGGACTCCCGCGCAGACAGCGCTTTTAGCTAACTGCACCATGCGCACATCCCGCTGAGAAATGGATACCCGCTCTGAGATAAAAACCGGATCTTTGGTCAAACACCCGGTCTCGTCCATCAAGCCTAGCTCCAGAAAGGCGGACATCGCATCGACAACGCCGCTGCCGCATACCCCCGCGGCCTTTCCACCTCCGATGACATGGGAGCAAAGCGCCCCCTCCTGAACCGCAACGCGGTCTATCGCCCCTTCTTTTCCCGCCATGCCCATCGACAGTCCGGTTCCTTCAAACGCCGGGCCGGCGGCGGTAGAACAGCAGTACAGCCGCTTCCCGCTGTATAGCGCCATCTCCCCGTTGGTGCCAATATCCGCCAGTACGGAGGTTTCCTCCTTCCGCCAGAGCCCGCTGGCAAGAAGGGCGGTAACCAGATCCGCCCCTACAAACGCAGACACGCACCGGGGAAGATATACCTTAGCTGTGGGACAAGGCAGCTCTAGGTCAACGCCCCTCCATAATTCTCCAAATAAGCGGGAAGCCTCAAAAGGCGCGTGAGAGAGGCAGTCCGGGTCTGTTTCCGTCAGCAAATACAGCATCGCGGTGTTTCCCGTAATTGCCAAAGCGTCAATTTGTTCCGGGGAAATCCCCGCTTCCCCGGATAATTCCTCCAGCAGCGCTTTCAGCGCCTTCCGGATGCATTGAGCCATTTCCACGCCCTTTCCGGCTAAAGCCCCGCCAATCCGGGAAATCACATCCGCCCCGTATCGATTTTGCGGATTGATGCCGGAAGCCTGCGCCAGCAGCCCCTTATGTCCATACAGCCGCGCGGCCAGAGTCGTGGTGCCAATGTCCACCGCCGCTCCAAAGGTATGAAACAGGGGCTTGAGTGTGAAATCGGGCATTTCTCCGCCGCCGCATATCACACTTTTCGCTTCCCCGCCTAAAAACACCCGGCAGTCTCCCTCTACGGCCGTGCAGCACGCAAGCCTGATCCCGGCCTCTAATTCCCGCCGTGACAGATGCCCGCGCTCCGTTTCAGATACCGGAGACAGGTTCCCTGAAGCCGTTACCCTGCATTTGCCGCACCTTCCCTTTCCGCCGCAGGGAAGCTCCAGTGTGTGATGGAGGCCAATCGCGTCGCTCAGCAGGGTTCCGGCCTCTACAATGTATTCTCGATCGTTAATTGTCAATAAAGCCATTCTACCATATCCTTCTATCAAACGCATACGATTTCCCGACCGCGCTGCCCGCCAGGAAATCCTTCCTGAAAAAGCGGAATTTTCTCCAGGCCCCTGGCAATCCCGGCCATAAAGTGGTATAGTTTAGGAAACGCGGCCCATTCTCAGACGGAAGCCCTCAAAATGCCGGAGGCGTCCCAGAGCGCCCGCCGGCTCCATGGCCGTCCTATCCGTCCAGTTAGATATTACCAAAACAAACGGAAAAGCACAAGCCCGTCAAAAGGCGTGCGCCTTACGGTTCCAGCCCTTGCCGCCGGGCCGCCGTCTGTGACGCAGCTGAAAGCAGAAGCCCGCGTTGCCCGTCCCCTTTCCGGAGCTGTTTGCCCGCTTCTCCTTTTGAGCGGTACGAATCAGCGGCCCGATTGGAAAATCCGCCGCGCAGGCCAGGCGCGGAATGCCGCGGGATACAGGGCGCCCGCTTAAGACAACAGAGCACTGAACCGTCTGAGGAGGCTGTTCCGCAGCGGTGGGCGGCAAACCGTACGATTCCATTTGGCTTTCCGGCAATCGTCCGAGGCTCTCGGAGTGCCGGCGGCCGACAGGAGGATCTTCTTCATGAACGAACAAAAGCTGATAGATCTGGCTCTCAGCCTGGGCGCCTATCAAGCCGCAGTGATTCCCGTGAGCCGCATCCATTTTGACAAAAGCTTTCGATCCCTATGCGAATCCAACGCCTGCGGAAATTTTGGCATGTGCTGGATGTGTCCTCCCGACGTCGGTGATATCGTCAAGCTGATCGAGGAGGCCAAGACCTTTCAAAGCGCCTTGGCATATCAAACCGTGGGAGAGCTTGCGGACGGCTATGACATCGAGGGAATGCTGGAAGCAGGTAACAGGCATAACCGGCTGGCTCAAAAAATTTCCGGCGCATTCGCCTCCCTCCCTTTCGGGAAAACCCTCCATTTGGGCGCGGGCGGGTGCCGCGTATGCCCTGTGTGCGCCAAACGCACCGGCGGGCCCTGCCGGTTTCCCGACCGGGCTATGGCTTCCCTGGAGGCTTACGGCGTGGCGGTGTCTGAGCTGGCGGAGGCCTGCGGCATGAAATATATCAACGGTCAAAGCACCGTTACGTATTTCGGCGCTTTCCTTTACCGGAAAGCCGAAGGCTGAAAAAGGAAATGAAATCCCCGGCGATGAAACCCATAATTCCGGAGAAAGTCCCAGGCGCCTATGGAAGTGTTTCCATAGGCGCCTGGTTTTTTTTGCCGTTTTCATCCAGCATTTCACTCAAATTTTAAAATGTCATTAGGGGTGCACTCTAAAATCTCACATAACCGCTCCAAAGTAAAAACGGTAACGCTTTTATTATGTTTAAGATTATTAATTGTCCTCGGGTTTATTTTAAATTCATGAATTAAGGCATAGGTCGTGATATTTTTAAGCTTCATGGTTCGCCACAAAGGCTCATAACTTACCACGCCCGTCTCCCCTTTTACAATAATATATTTCTATTATTGTGTATGGCGAGAAAAATTAACATACTGAAAAAAGTAACTATATCTCATATTGCGCCTACCAGCTTAGTCTGGAAGAAACTGAACGACATCATTGGGAGTGCATTCTAAAATATTACATAAACGTTCTAATGTAAAAACAGTAATTCCCCGGTTATGCTTTAGGTTGTTCACTGTTTTAGAACTTATTTTATACTTGTGAATCAGAGCATAGGTAGTAACTTTTTTAAGCTTCATGGTTTCCCACAGGGGCTCATAATTTACCATACCTATCTCTCCTTTCCACAAATCTACTTCTATTATTGTGGAAAAGGGAACATTTTAATATACTGAAAATTGTAACTATATTCTCATTGCAATTCTAATTGACGTTTGATATACTGAAATAAGTAACTATAATTTGATTTTCGTTAACTAAAAAAGGAGTCTGATAACGATTGAAATACGACAAAGCGCTGACAGCCGGGCGGCTGAAGGCTCTGCGGAAGCGGCACGGCCTGTCCCAAAGCCAGGTGGCGGCGGCTCTAAGAATCGACCGCTCCACCTACGCCTACTATGAACTGGGCCGGACGCCCCTGCCCGCGGAAAAGCTGGTTTTTCTGGCCCTTTACTACCGTGTTTCCTCCGATTTTCTTCTGGGGCTGTCAGAGCGGGAAGCAGGCTCTCAGCGCCGCCTCACATAAAAATATTCATTTTACAGCGCTGTTGATTACGGCGCCGCTGAACGCGCCATTTTGCCAGATCCTCGGTGAAAACGGCGCGAAAAAAAGCCCGTTTCCCTTTTCAGCTCGGCTTGGGGAAACGGGCTTTTTTATTTCTGCGTTGCCATGCGGAACAGCGCCTCCAGGCAGATTTGGGCATGAAGCATGAATTTTTCGATCTCGATAAACTCATCCGCGTCGTGGAGATGGTTCTCCTCCCCGGGGAACACAGGGCCAAAGGCCACGCCCCGGTTCTGAAGAGAACGGGCGTAGGTCCCGCCTCCGGTGCCGTAAAGCCGGGCCCGCCCTCCTGTTACCGTCTCATAGGCGCCCTTCAGCATACGGATCAGAGGCGTATCCTCGGGCACGAACAGGGGCTTTTGCTCCGCCAGCACCCGGGCCTTGACGCCGTACGCCCCGGCGGCTGCCCGAAGCCTTTCAAAAATTTCCTCCCCGTCCGCCGTCACCGGATACCGGATATCCAGCACCGCCCGGCAAACGCCGTTATCCTGCTCCGCCACGCCTAAATTCACCGTCAGCGGCCCGGAAACCGCGTCCTCCCGGCGAAGCCCCAGAGAGCTTCCGTCCAGCTCCAGCCCGATTTTTTGATCGACAAAGCTCCACAGGGCGCCCAGCGCTTCCCCGCCGAAGCAGGAGGAAAAAAGCCTGACCAGCCGGGCCGCGGCGTTTCTTCCTTTCTGGGGCTCCATGGCGTGGGCGGCTCTTCCGGCACATTCCGCGGTCAAAACGCCGCCCGACCCCTGGAAAGAAAATTTCCCGTCCATTTTTTTCGACAGGGCCTCCAGCGCTTCGCACTCCTCCGCCGTACACCGCGCCTCCGCCCTGGCGGAAGCCGCTACCGCGTTGCGGACCGTTCCCCCATGGAGGCTTTCCAGCCGGGAGCCGTCCGCCGGGGCGGAAAGCTCCACGTGTAAAATTCCCTTTTCCCGGTTGCATACGCCGTATTCGGCGTCCGGCGTAAAGGCAAGCTCCGGCAAAGCCTCCCGCTGAAAATACTGTTTCAGGTCGTCGGAGGCGATTTCCTCCCCAGCGCCGAAAATTGCTCTCGCCTTTCGGACGCACTTCACCCTTTCATCCTTCAGCGCCTTCAGGCAATAGAGAGCGACCACCGCCGCCCCTTTATCGTCGGCGGTTCCCCGGCCATAGAGCCTTCCGCCGCGCTTCTCCAGCACATAGGGGTCGCCCGTCCAGCCCTCTCCGGCCGGCACCACGTCCACATGGGTGACCACCGCCGCTACCGCTTCCTCCCCGCCGTATTCCGCGTGGCCCGCGTAATCGCCCACGTTTACCGTATCAAGCCCCAGCTCCCGGGCACGGTTTAAAATCCATCGGAGAGCTTCGGCCGACCGCTCTCCGAAGGGCCTGCGTGCGGCGGAGGCGTCCGCCACGGAAGGGATCGCCACCAGCGTCTTTAAATCCCGGAAAATCTGATCCTGATATTTTAAAATTTTTCTGCCGAAGAATTCTTTCATACCGCTTGCTTCCTCATATGATTAAAATTTGCAGACAATTTTCAAGTGCGTCTGCTTAGTGCACCGGCCGGTTGGCAGACGGCCTGGAGGCCGCTGAGGCCCACTGCCGCAGGGCGTGAGCGTCATACCCGTTCTTTTCTGGGTAAATGTAAATAATTTCATTTTATTATAGCAGGAATTTGCTGGAAAATCAGCAGTTTTTTGCCGCAGGGCAGAATAATTCTTGCGTCTAAAAGGGACACTTGCTATAATATAATCAGATTTTACGAGGGCGCCAGGCCCTTGAAAGTGCGGCCGGATCTTCGCTTTGCTCTGCGCCCTGCACGGCGGGGCTGGGAGCTTTAACGGGCCGGCGGCTCCCATCTGATCGATTTGCAGCAGAAAGCGGGGGACCTTCATGATATTGGCTTTGGATATCGGAAATACCAACATTACCATGGGCGTTTTTGACGGCAGGAATTTAAAATTCGTGTCGCGCCTGGCCACGGACCGCCAGCGTACAGAGGATCAGTACGCGGTGGAGCTGCGGGATATTGTGGATATTTACGGCGTCTCTATCGGCGAGATCGAAGGCTCCATCATCAGCTCGGTGGTACCCTCCCTGACCTCCGGAATAAAACGGGCCGTCAAGCGCCTGACCCGCACCGAGCCCTTGTGCATCGGCCCCGGTATGAAAACCGGGCTGAATATCAAGCTGAACGACCCGTCCACTCTGGGCGCCGACCTTGTGGCGGGCGCTGTGGCGGCCATCGAGCTGTTCGACTGTCCCTGCATTATTTTTGACATCGGCACCGCCACCACCATCAGCGTTTTAGATGCCGACGCCAGTATGCTGGGCGGAGTCATTATTCCCGGCCCGGGCATCGCCCTGGAGGCCCTTACCGCCCGTTCCGCCCTGCTTTCCTCCGTCAGCCTGGAGGCTCCGAAGCATGTGATCGGCTCCAATACCGCCGACTGCATGCGTTCCGGCTCCGTATACGGCACCGCCTCTATGATGGATGGAATGTGCGACCGGATCGAGGAGGAACTGGGTAAGAAATGCTCTATTGTCGCCACCGGCGGCCTAGGAAAAGAGATCGTTCCCCACTGCCGGAGGAACATCGTCTACTGCGACAACCTTCTTTTGGAGGGGCTCAGGCTCCTGTATGAAAAGAATGCCGGCAAAGCCGGGCGGTAAGAAAAGCGCCGGCTGTGACCGGCTATATTCCCTCAATGCCGGATCCCTTCAAGTCAACCGCATATCCATAGGCGCGGCGTGCTCCTGTCTCACAGCGCGCCCGCTTTCAGGTTTTCTTTCGAAGCCGTTCCTGGGGGGATTCCAATGTTATAAGCTTCAGAAATAGCGCCCCTTTGGGGCTTACCGGCTCTGCCGGGCTATCAATATTTGCGATGCATCCTGAAATCAGGAGCATCAGCAGGAGGTAATTGAATATGACAAAGCAACAATCTCTGACCATGGGCAAAACCCAAAGGATGGTGGGCCTGGCTATTTTCACAGCTATCATAATCGTGCTGCAGCTGGTTTCCACCTTCATCAAGTTCGGTCCCTTCTCCATCACTCTGGCGATGATTCCCATTGTTGTGGGCGCCGCTGTGTACGGTGCGGGAGCGGGCGCTTATCTGGGCGGCGTATTCAGTGTTGTGGTTCTCATCTGCTGCGTTACGGGAGCAGATCCCGGCGGCGCGGTCGTCTGGAACGCAAACCCATTTTTGTGCATCGTGGTCTGCATGGCCAAGGGCATAGCCGCCGGCCTCGCGGCCGGACTGGTTTACCGCCTCATCGCTCCCAAAAGCGTGCTGGGAGGCACCGTCGCAGCGGCTGTTCTAAGCCCCATAGTAAACACGGGTATTTTTTATCTGGGACTGGCGCTGTTCTTCCGCCCTGTGCTTCTCTCCTGGACCGGCGAAACCGACGTGCTTTACAATATCATCGTCGGCCTGCTGGGAGTCAATTTCTTAGTAGAGCTTGGCGTTAATGTGGTGCTCAGCCCTATTGTTGTCCGGATCCTCAAGGCGGTCAAGGCCGCTTAATATCCCCATTGACATTCATGAATTGAATGCCAACCGCCCCTTGTTTCAAGCGTTTCGGCGCCGTCAAGCTTTCTTGGCGGCGCTTTTTATTTTTCTTTCCTCCGACTGACAAAATCCGTTTTGAACAGGCGGACATAAAACGCGTACTTTTCTATTCAATCGTTTTGCTGAAGAAAAGAGTATGTAGGAGAATAGAGCCCCTGGACCCTTTCAGGTTCTGAAGAATACAGCTCGTCCATCAGTCTCATGGGCTGATTTTCACAACAGTCCCGCTCTATTGGACCGTTTAGCCCCCTTTTTCAAATTTGTCTGCATTCCTCATAATCATAATTGATCATAATTAATTATTAAACCCCCATCGGCTTTTCTTTTTGTCAAAATTGCTGTAATATCTGGACGAACATTAAAATGGAAGCTATAATAAAGCCAAAAGAGCGCCCGCTCTTTTTAATCAAAATCAATCAAAGAGGTGCTTTTCATGACTGAAATGGAGATTAAGGAACAAATTTGCGACGTATGCCATAAAATGTGGCAGCTCGGCTGGGTAGCGGCAAATGATGGAAATGTTTCTGTAAAGCTTCCCGACGGCAATTTTATCTGCACTCCCACCGGCATCAGCAAAAGCTTCATCACCCCGGAAAAGCTGGTAAAAATCAACGCTCAAGGCGAGATTTTGGAAGCCAACGACGGCTATCGGCCCTCCTCGGAAATGAAAATGCACATGCGCTGTTATGAGCTGCGGGATGACGTAGGCGCGGTGGTTCACGCTCATCCCCCGGCAGCCACCGGTTTTGCGGTAGCTCATCTGCCTATGGACCGTTACATTATGATTGAAGCGGTTATTTCTTTGGGCAGCGTGCCGCTCACTCCCTTCGGCGTCCCCTCCACCAAGGAAGTTCCTGACGCTATCGCCCCTTATCTGCCCGACCATGACGCTATGCTTCTGGAAAATCACGGAGCGGTTACTGTGGGCGCAGACTTATGCACTGCCTATTACCGTATGGAAACCTTGGAGCTGTGGGCTAAAATCGAACTGAACGCCCGTCTGCTGGGAGGGGAAAAAGAAATCTCCGAAAAGAATATCGGCCGCTTGCTGGAGCTTCGGAAATCCGCCAAGGTGACGGGCCGCCACCCGGGCTACCGCCATTATCGTAAAAACAAATAAATTATTTTTCAGGAAAGGACGGTGCGGCGGCCTCTGGGAAATTCCCGGATGGACGCGATGAAAATGGCACAGAAAAAACAAGTCCTGGCATTCGACTTCGGCGCGTCCAGCGGCAGAGCAATGCTGGGTTCCTTTGACGGGAACACGATTTCCTATCAGGAGATCCACCGTTTTTCCAATGATCCGGTCAGTATCGGCGGCACCCTCTATTGGGATGTTCTGCGCCAATTTTATGAGATCAAACAGGGAATCGTCAAGGCCAAACAGTTTGGCCCCATCGACAGTATTGCCATCGACACCTGGGGCGTGGATTTCGGGTTGATCGCCAAGGACGGCACCCTATTGGAAAATCCGGTCCACTACCGTGACCTGCGAACCACGGGCCTGGTGGAAAAAAGCTTTTCGAAAATTCCCAAGGAGGAATTTTACCATCTGACCGGCAACCAGTTTATGGAGCTGAACACCGTGTTTCAGTTGTATTCCCTGGCTCTGAACCGGCCGTATCAGCTTGAACGGGCGGACTGCCTATTGCTGATGCCCGATCTTTTCAATTATATGCTGACCGGGGTCAAGGCCTCGGAGTACACTAACTGCACCACCACCCAGCTTTTGGACGCGGCGAAGGGGACCTGGTCCCAGCGGGTTACGGAGGCCTTGGGGATTCCCTCCCGGCTGTTCACCTCTATCGTCCAGCCAGGCACGGTCATCGGGCGGCTGAATCCCGAAACCTGCGATGAGCTGGGAGTGGATCCCATTAAGGTAGTGTCAGTGGCAAGCCATGATACCGCCAGCGCGGTAGCCGCGGTGCCGGCTGAAGAGAAGGATTTTATCTTCAACAGCTGCGGCACCTGGTCAATTTTCGGCACTGTGGTAGACAGTCCTGTCCTGAACGAGAAGGCAGTACGGTACAATCTGGCCAACGAGGGCGCCGCCGAGGGAAAAACCTCCCTGATTCGGAATATCCTGGGCCTTTGGATGATCCAGGAGAGCCGCCGTCAGTACCAGCGGGAGGGCTTTGACTACAGCTATGGCGACCTGGAACGGTTGGCGCTGCGTGAAAAGCCCTTTGCCTGCTTTATCGATCCGGACGATCCTATGTTTGTTCCTCCGGGCAATCTTCCCCGCAGAGTGCGGGAATTTTGTGAAAAAACCAGTCAGCCGGTTCCCGAAACCGTAGGCCAGGTGATGCGGTGCATCTATGAAAGCCTGGCAATGAAATACCGCTACACCTACGAGCAGCTGAAGGACTGCACCGGCAAGGATTACCGCGCCATCCATATGATTGGCGGCGGCACCAAGGACAGCCTGCTCTGTCAAATGACTGCCAACGCCTGCGGCTGTACCGTAACCGCCGGCCCCATCGAAGCCACGGTTCTAGGCAATATCGCCATGCAGCTGATTGCTAACGGGCAGATCCGAGATGTGGACGAGGCAAGGCAGATTATTGCCCGCTCGGAAAAAGTGTTGAATTATCAGCCCACAGAGGCAGGCGCCTATCGTACGGCCTATGAAATTTATTTAAAAGCGTTAAAGCTTTCCTGATTTCCCAGATCCGTTAAGCGCGGAGTAAGATCTCCGGCGCCGCAAAGCTGTAAGCCTGGGGCCTGCCCTTCAACGGTTTTCAAATTTTGACGGGCCGCTTGCTGAAAATTTCAGAATTGCAGACGTTATGGCAAGGCTGTTGGCGATAAAACAGCCGGCATGACAGTTTTACTTTCTGCCGGTCTTGTCCACCGTCCCACGGCTGTTTTCCCACATTCACCCGCAAAAAAGCCTCCGAAGGCGGCACAGTGCCGCTTTTGGAGGCTTTTTTGTCAGCTTTAGCGCAAAGAGACCCTCTGGCTTATCATCAAGGACCAGGCCTTCGTTTCATGAAGGCAGACTGGCCGCAGCCCTCCGCCGTTCCCGGCGCGGTAAGCCTGGAGGTTTTCTGACCGGCCACAGGAAAAGGCCGCGGACTTAAAAGGGAAAATTTCTTTTCCCAGAAAACACATTCAGATCTTTTGAAGCTTCCACTTTCCCCGTACGAACCGGCCTACAAAGCAAATCGACCTGCACACCCAGTCGATAATCATGGCGATCCACACGCCGATGGCGCCCATTTGGAACCAAATTCCCAGTACATAGCTGAACAGGATTCGGAACAACAGCATAGACACAATTGAAACGATCATAGTAAAACGGACGTCATTGCTCGCCCGCAGGGCGTTGGGCAAGGTGAACGCGGCGGGCCACAGCAGCATGGCACAGCCGTTATGAAGCACAATCAAAACGGTGGAAAGCCAGATGGTCTCCTCCGAAAGGTTGTAAAGCTTTAGGGATAGAGGAAGGGTTGCCAGAATCAGGGTATTCCATCCGATGACGGAAAGATAAGCGATTTTCATCAGCTTTTTTGTATAATAGGAAGCCTGGCCGTAATCCCGGGCGCCCACGCACTGGCCAATTACGGTAATCATGGCGAGATTCATGGCGTTGCCTGGAATGCATCCCATACCGTCCAGGTTATTTGCCACCGCGTTGGCGGCGATCTGGACGGTTCCGAACCCGGAAATGATGCTGACCACCAAAACTCTGCCCAGCTGAAAAAAGCTGTTTTCCAAGCCATTGGGAATCCCAATATGTAAAATCTTCTTGATAACCGGGAAATCCGGCTTGAGATATTCCCATTTTAAACTGATAAAAACCTGATGCCCCGGATTGCTCAGCAGCACTACCATGATGACGCAGGCCGCCACTCTGGAAATCAGGGAGGCCGTAGCCACGCCGGCTACACCCATTTGGAAGGTAAAAATAAAAAACGCGTTGCCAGCCACATTGATCACATTCATTGCTAAGGAAACCAGCATAGACACCTTGGAGTTTCCCATGGCCCGAAACAGGGCGGCACAGGAATTATAAACCGCTAAAAACGGATAAGACAGCGCTGAAATCCAAAGATAGGTGATACAGGCCGACATGACATCATCCTCGATAGCCCCAAAAAACAGGCGGAGCAGAGGTCTCTGAAACAGCAGCGTCAGCCCCATGATAAAAATGGAAATAACGATGGTCACTACCATAAGCTGGTCCGCTGATTCGCAGGCCTTTTTCCGGTTCCGCGCCCCCAGATACTGGGCGGTCACCACCGCGCCGCCGGTGGCCAGCGCCGCGAAAATATTGATCAGCAGAACGTTAATCATATCCACCAGAGAAACGCCGGAAACCGCCGCTTCTCCCGCATAGGATACCATCATAACGTCCGCCATGCCTACCGTCAGGGCTAAGGCCTGCTCGATCACCAAGGGAAAAATCAATCGTTTTAAATCCGCGTTAGAAAACATTGCTGCGCTTTCATCTCTATTTCTTTCGTATGATTTATTGCTTTTTCCAGCTGCCGCCATAAAAATCCCGCCTTATTTTCCGCGCAAAGCCGGCACCCCTTTTCAGAGCTGGCTTTGTCCTGGCTCCGTGCGGAATACTTCTGATTTTATCAAAGCCTCTCATATGCCTCAGCCCAAAGCCCAGGGCCCGCCCGGTTCCAATGCGCCGCGCAGTCGATCCCCTTCCCGCCGGCGGACGGCTCCGTCTCCGGCCGCCTTAATCATTGGGCCGCAGATAAAACCGCCCTGTTACCTGCTCTGTCTTTACCACATTGATAAACGCCTTAGGATCAATCTCCCGTATTTTAGAGACAATTCTCCGCTTTTCCTGCCTGGAAACCACGCTGTACAGCAGCTTCCTCTCCTTGCCCTCATAGCAGCCCACCCCCTGAAACAGCGTGGCATCGTGATGAGTGACCTCTTTGATCTGTTCGTAAACCCGCTGAGGCGCCTCCGTTATAATCAGCAAGGTCAGCTTTTGATAACGGCTGTACAGCCCGTTGAGAATCTGGGTCGACGCGAACTGAAAAATGATGGAATACAGCGCCTGCTCCCAGCTGAACAAAAAGCCGGCCGCCGCCAGCATCAGCACATTGCCCGCCAGAATGTAGTTCCAGGTTTCTTTTCCCTTGCGCTCGGAAAAGAAAATCGCGATAAAATCCGTACCGCCGCTGGTAGCGCCGGCAAACAGGCACAGACTGACGGCAAACCCGTTGATCAGTCCGCCGAACACACAGATCAAAAGGATGTCCGAGGTAATCGGGTATCCTGGAAGAATGTCTGTCAAAATACTGGTAAGAACGATAGCCACACAGGAATACAGGGTGAATTTCTTCCCGATAAACCGAAAGCTGATCATAATCGGTGCCAGGTTCAACAGCAGATTAACGGCGGAATACGGCACAGAAAAGTGAAAAAATTTATCCGCCGCTTGCTGGATCAGCAGAGTCAGGCCCGTAAATCCGCCGGGGAACAGTCCCCCCGCCCGGACAAAGCTTTTGATATTCATGGCCATCACGCAGGAGGCGGCCACCACCAGCACCAGCCTTTTCACGTCCCGTTTCCAACCGTTTTGCTCCATAACGCCTCCTGTTCTTCTTACCATGCCAGCAAGAGCTTCCGCAGGGCCGAAACAGAAGCCACGATCCGGTCCGCGCCGGCTTCTTCCAATTCTCCTTCTTCCGCATAGCCAAACGCCACTCCTACGGAAGCAATGCCGTTTTTCTTAGCGCCAACGATATCATGCTTCCGGTCTCCAATCATGGCCGTCAAAGGCTTATCCGCCTCTTCCAGAGCCAGCCGGGCGAACGCCTCCCGGATGACCTCCGCCTTGTCCATGCGGGTGCCGTCCAGCTCGCTGCCTACGATTTCCTGAAAATATTCGGAAAGCCCAAAATGCCCTAAAATTTCCTTCGCGAACACCTCAGGCTTGGAGGTAGCCACCGCCAGCACCCTGCCAGCGTCTCTCAGCGTCCAGAGAAGCTTTTCCACACCGGGATAAACCTTATTTTCAAACATACCCTTTTCCCGAAACCTCTCCCGGTATTTTTCCACCGCCAGCAGCGCTTCCTCCCGGGAAAGCCCCCCGTAGGTTTCAAAGGATTCCGGCAGCGGAGGCCCGATATAGCAGTAAAGCTCCTCCGGCCTGCGTTCCGCCTGCCCGAAATAGGATAAGGCGTATTGGACGCACTTGGTAATCCCCTCCGCCGGGTCGGTAAGGGTCCCATCCAGATCAAACAACAAATACCGATGCAACGGGCCACATCCTCTCTTTTCATAAAAGCCCGCTCCCTCTGCGCCACAGAGAGGAACGGGCCCTCCTTATTTCCTTTTCGCCTTCACGGGAAACCGAAGCCTTTGGGAGCCCCCTGTTCTCCTGACGCCGTCGGGCAGCTCTCTGCGAGCCCTTTTCTTAAGCTTTATTATATCCCATTCCCGCTGGAAAAACAATCCGCCGGGAACCAGAAATTATTTTCTTTCTCTCCCTTGCACAACCGCCGTTTCTCCCGGCGGAAAAATTGACAAACCGCGGATTTCCTGATATATTTTTTTAGTAGTGTAAAAAATGAGGGAGCCTTCGGAACCGTCGGCTTTTCCTCTCTGTCAGGACGTTTCTTTGTTGAAAGGCGCCCTCAATACAAAGCAAAAATCACTTAGGAGGATCCAAAATGAAACTAGCGTTTTCAACCTTGGGCTGTCCGGAATTCGGCTGGTCCGACGTATATTCCATGGCCAAGGATCTAGGCTTCCAGGGCATTGAGGTCCGCGGGCTGGGCGACGAGCTGTTCGACGGCAAAACCAAGCCCTTTCAGCAGGAGAACCTGCCCAAAACCTTGGCTCAGCTGAAAAAAATCCGCATGAACATATCCTGCATTTCTTCCGGCGCCTGCCTGAAATTCCCGGAAAAGGCGGAGGAAACCCGCCGGGAACTGCTGCGCTCCATCGACGTGGCCTCCCAGCTGGAGGCTCCCTTTGTCCGTATTCTGGGCGATTTGAGCCCCGCTCCCGATGGAGAGGTAGACGACGCGGTCGTTTTAAAGGCCCTCAGGGCTTTGATCCCCTATGCGGAGGAGAAGGGCGTCACCCTGCTGGTGGAAACCAACGGCGTATATGCCGACACCTCCCGGCTGGCCGGCCTTTTAAACCAGATTGAAAGCGACAACATCGGTGCTTTGTGGGATATGCATCATCCCTACCGCTACGGAAACGAAACGCCCGAGCAGACGGTGCAGAACCTGGGAGCGTATATTAAATACACCCACATCAAGGATTCCGTCATGGAAAACGGCAGGGTAGCCTACAAAATGATGGGCGAGGGAGATCTGCCAGTAGACGCCATCATGCGGGCTCTGCGCTCCATCAATTACGAGGGCTATATTTCCCTGGAGTGGCTGAAAAGCTATATGCCGGAGCTGAATGACGCCGGCGTTGTGTTCCCCCAGTTCACCCACTTCATGTCTCAGTATTTGGGCGGCGCCGATGAATCCCGCCGTCTTTACGACGATAACCGGAAAACCGGCAAATACGTTTGGCCTAAGGAGCATTTAATCGATCTGACTTTTCCTCAGGTGCTTGACCGCATGGTGGAGGAGTTTCCGGATCAATACGCTTTCCGGTACACCACTCTGGATTACACCCGTACATACGCCGAGTTCCGGGACGATGTGGACACCTTTGCCCGGGCCCTGATCGCTATGGGCGTGCGCCCCGGCGACCACGTGGCTATTTGGGCCACCAATGTGCCCCAGTGGTACATTACCTTCTGGGCCACTACCAAGATCGGCGCGGTGCTGGTAACCGTCAACACCGCCTACAAAATCCACGAGGCCGAATATTTGCTCCGCCAGTCTGACACTCATACTCTGGTAATGATCGACGGCTTCAAGGATTCCGACTATGTATCCATCATCAAGGAGCTTTGCCCGGAGCTGAAAACTACGGAAAAGGGCAAGCCTCTCCACTGCAAGCGGCTGCCGTTTTTGCGGAATATCGTCACGGTGGATTCAGCGCAGGAGGGCTGCTACACCTGGCAGGAGGCCATGGACCTTTCCGCCCAGGTTCCCGTGGAGGAGGTCTACCGCCGGGCCGCCGCCATCAATAAGCACGACGTCTGCAATATGCAGTATACCTCCGGCACTACCGGCTTCCCAAAAGGAGTCATGCTGACCCATTACAATGTGGTCAACAACGGCAAGGCCATTGGCGACTGTATGGATCTTTCCACTGCCGACCGGATGATGATCCAGGTACCGATGTTCCACTGCTTCGGCATGGTGCTGGCTATGACCGCCTCTATGACCCATGGGGTTACTATGAGCCCTATTCCGGCGTTTTCTCCTAAAAAGGGACTGGCCTGCATTAATCAGGAAAAGATTACCGCCTTTCACGGCGTGCCCACCATGTTTATCGCCATGCTGGGCCATGAGGATTTTGAAAAAACTGATTTCAGCCACATGCGGACCGGCATCATGGCGGGCAGCCCCTGCCCCATCAAGGTCATGCAGGATGTCATCGATAAAATGCACATGACGGAAATCTGCATCACCTACGGCCAGACAGAGGCTTCTCCCGGCTGCACCATGAGCAAGACCACCGACTCCTTGGAAGCCCGGGTGAACACCGTAGGCGCCGCCATGTTCGGGGTGGAATGTAAAATCGTGGATCCCGAGACCAATGAGGATCTTCCGGATAATGTGGACGGTGAGTTTGTCGCCAAGGGCTACAATATCATGAAGGGCTACTACAAAATGCCGGAGGCCACCGCCGCGGCCATCGATGAAAACGGCTGGCTTCACACCGGCGATCTGGCCCGCAGGGACGAAAACGGCTATTATAAAATTACAGGCCGCATCAAGGATATGATTATCCGGGGCGGAGAGAATATCTACCCCAAGGAAATCGAGGATTTCATTTACACCCATCCCAAGGTGTCCGACGTACAGGTTATTGGAGTGCCGGATAAGCAGTACGGCGAGGAAATCATGGCCTGCGTGGTGCTCAAGCCCGGCGAAGCCATGACAGAGGAAGAGCTTAAGGATTATGTCGCCTCTCATATGGCTAAGCACAAGGTTCCCCGCTATGTGGACTTTGTGGACAGCTTCCCCATGAACGCCGCCGGAAAAATCCTTAAATACAAGATGCGGGAGCAGGCAGTGGAAAAGCTGAACCTCCAGTCTGCCAACAGTATCGAAACCGCTTAATCTTCCCGGCCCCCGGAAAACCGGGGGCTGTTTTCTCAAGCAGCGCGCCATCGTGTTTGCCGTGCCGATACAACAAAACCCGGCCATCGTGAAAGCTGTAACATGCCCGCCTTCCTATGCTTGTCTTTTTCCGGGAAGCGCTGAGGCTATAGATTAAATTTCCCGGCACCGCCGGGTATCTCAGAGAGGAGCCTATGAAAGAAAATAAAAAGCGCCCGCCTTCTTCCGGCGCCCACCGGCGGCGTCAGGGCAACCGTCAAAATCAGATGCATTCTTCCCATCAGCAGTCTCAGCCTTTTCAGCGGAATGGAGCCCATCAAACCTCCTTCCCAGCAAAGAAGCCCTCTCCCCCACAGCAAAACCAGCCGGATTTCGATCACCAAGACGCGCGCCGCGGCTTTTCTCCCCAGGATCAGGCTGTCCCGCAAAGCCCCTCCGGTTCTTCCGTTCCTCAGCGGCGTCCGGAGCCTGCCTGTCCGGTTTTTCGGAAATGCGGCGGCTGCCAGCTCCAAAACATGGATTACGCCAGGCAGCTGCAATTCAAGCAGCGCAGGGTGGAAGGACTGCTGAAGCAGTTCCACTCAGTAGAGCCTATCATCGGTATGGAAACCCCTTATCACTACCGCAACAAGGTTTCCGCCGCCTTTGCGCTGGCACGAAATCAGCAGATCATTTCCGGGGTGTATCAGGACAGCACCCATCGAATCGTACCGGTAGATCACTGCCTGATCGAGGATCCGAAAGCGGATGAGATCATTTGCTCCATCCGAAGACTGATGAAAAGCTTCAAGCTGCTTCCCTATGATGAGGTGACCCAAAAGGGCTTCCTCCGCCACGTTTTGATAAAGCGGGGCTTTGCCACCAATCAGATCATGGTAGTGCTTGTGACATCCACGCCGGTGTTTCCCGCGAAAAAGCGGTTTACCGAGGCCCTCTTAAAACTCCATCCGGAAATCACCACCATTTTAATGAATCTCAATGACCGGTATACAAGCATGGTGCTGGGGGAACAGGAAAAGGTGCTTTACGGTCCTGGAAAAATTCAGGATATTCTCTGCGGCTGCCGATTCCAAATTTCCGCCAAGTCGTTTTACCAGATTAATCCTGCGCAAACAGAGGCCTTATACCTCAAGGCTATGGAATACGCCGGTCTGACCGGCTCGGAAACCGTTATTGACGCTTACTGCGGTATCGGCACCATCGGTCTGGTAGCCGCCAAGCGGGGAGCGAAAAAGGTTGTGGGCGTGGAATTGAATCGTGACGCCGTAAAAGACGCCATTGAGAACGCGAAGCTGAACAAGCTCTCCAACGCCTGGTTCTGCGCCGGAGACGCCGGAGAATTCATGCTGGAGATGTCTCTGGAAAAAGAGCCGGCCGACGTAGTCTTTATGGATCCTCCCAGGGCCGGCAGCGATCGAACCTTTCTGTCCTCACTGATTGCCCTTTCCCCCCAAAAAGTGGTTTACATTTCCTGTAATCCGGAAACCCAGCAGCGCGACCTGCGCTATCTCACCTCTAAAGGACCTTACCGGGTTACACGGATTCAGCCGGTCGATATGTTTCCACATACAAACCATGTGGAGACAGTGGCATTGCTTCAAAAGCAGTACCATTAAAAATTCACTTATAAAACTAAAGAGGAGAAAACAGTACACGCACTGTTTTCTCCTCTTTAATTTCTTGAAAAGCTTGACTGAACCTGCCATTTGTTTATCAAAATTCTGCCCTGTGAAAAACGCGGCAAGAAATAGGCTTTTTGATGCGCTGTGATACCCGAATCAGCAAAGCGAGTTACCATTTCGATCCAGACAATGACAAAGGGGTATCTATATATTACGCTTTTACTTCGGCCATGATTTCCTCACGATTCTCTTTGTAATTCAAAAGATACCTTGCTGCCTGTTCTTTGCCACGAAAAGAAACCGGTTCTCTTGTTATGTAGGCCACAGCATCATTCCATTCCCAAAGGCTAAAAGCTTCTGGATCCAACTCCCGGACAGCATGCTGAATCTCACAGAGCATCTCCTTTTGCGATAAATCAGATAGATACATACACCCTGTTTTAATAACAAGATAATCTAGCAGGCCAAGCCCTTCCTGTTTTAAGGCATTCATAAGCTTCCTCCGCCCTAATCCTCAGAAAATCTCACCAGCCCCTTGCGGTGGTTCACCGCTGACGTTTTTTCAAAGCCCCTAAACAACGCGGCGCCCAATTTCTTTGTGGCAAGATGCTAAGCGCCTTGTCACGATTTGTAAGTCATCCTCAGAGCTGTGATGCGTCTATTTTTGGTCAATTTCACTTTGCACGATAAAGCAGACATTTTCATTCCCGCGAGTTATAATACTTTTAGTAGTAATTAGCGGTAAAAAAGCAGGAAATTGCAGAAAAGTATGTAGAAAGCTACAGCACGAAATTTCCTACATTTTCCTAGCGAAAAATTCGCAACTTATTATTTCCCGTGTGCCCAGCGTAAAAATGTATCTTGTGCAATACCGAGCTGTGCCGCCGCCTGTCGAGAGGAGATATCTCCCTTGTTCCAGGCGGCTCGGAGAGAATCAAAATTTACTGGAACCGGCTTCCTCGGCCTTCCAAAGCGCACTCCCCGAAGCTTGGCAGCGGCGATTCCTTCTTTTTGCCGCTGCTTAATATTTTCACGCTCTGTTTGCGCTACATAGGAAAGAATTTGTAGGACTAAATCCGCGACAAAGGTGCCGGTCAAATCTTTGCCGGTGTGCCTAGTATCCAATAGAGGCATATCAAGCACCACAATATCCGCATGCTTATCCTTGGTAATGATTCTCCACTGGTTTAATATCTCCTCATAGTTGCGGCCCAGTCGGTCTATGGATTTGATTACCATACTATCGCCGGGACGCAGCTTTCTCATAAGCTTACGATACTGAGGACGGTTAAAATCCTTTCCGCTAAGCTTATCCATAAAAATGTTGTCTTTGGGCACAGGAAAATTCGCTAACGCGATCCGCTGCCTGTCTTCATTCTGTTCTTTTGTGGATACACGAATATATCCATAGATGTTGTTTGTCATATCGTTGTGCCTCCTTGTTATAAAACTATTATTTACCTCAATCACAATTTTATGGGAGGCGCTTTTATAAGAAAATAGTAAACCACTAGTTTTCGGTTATTTTCGATACCGCTCGATTTTTCTAGGTTTTCAGCACTTTCAATTCTTGAAAAATTCTCCTATGGTGACTTATGCGCTATGGGCATCTCAACGATTTGTGCGCTAAGAAAAGCCAGCCATGAAAGCTTTTTCAATCACTCTTGAAGGCTTCCGAGCTTTTGCCATGTTCTGTAAGAGCTGACAGGCTGTTATTACGATATAAAAAAGAGGGCTGAAAATAGTTTGATACTATTTTCAGCCCTCTGGGATGCCATTCAATTTTTAAGGTTGATATCAGCTTTTTCCAGCAATGCCACCGTTTCCACATGGCACGAGAGGACAGAAAGTACGTCATTTGCCAGGCGGTTCGTCCGACTTGATCCACGGTTGCTTTTGCTCTCTTGGTCGTATGCGGAAACATATCAGTCTATATATTCTACAGTTTTAATTTTTCCTTTTATAACATTAGGCACAAATTTCGAAGAAATTTCATACTCAATTTCATCTGGGACATTTCTAAAAACTAAGGCAGAAGGAAAGGCAATTGCTGTATTGTGTTTCAAATATCCAATATGAAATGTAAGAATATCACATTCCTCTTTGACATAATGCTGGTAACAAAAAATTCTTTCCAACTCATTTTCAAATTGATCTTTATGCTTCTTATATTCATCTTGAACAGAAGTTCTACCGAATAAATCTGGCACTTGATAATCCAAATTAGGTTTTTGCAACGGATAACCAGTATAAGAATCAATGGTATCGCTTGTCTTTATTTCATAAACAAACTCTAAGAAATTCATTTGCAAAATTTCTTCTATTACATTTATACCTGGAATCGGAATATCATTTTGATGTAAGATATTCCCCTTTTTTATAATCAACTTTATATCAATATCTTCATCGAATGTATCACCATCGTTAGCAACAACCAACTCAACAAGATTTTGCTGATCAATACGCATAAAAAACTGTTTATATTCTTGATATTCAATTATATCCCAATATAGTTCTTGTATTGCATCATATCGATGTTTTTCTTCTTCACTTCCATCAAAACTTGTGCCGTTACTATAAAATGGCACTACCAACGATGTTTTCTTTTTCAAATTGCCCACATTCCAAAAACGAGAATCTAATGAAATATTATTCTCCAATGCAAATTCTGTAATAGTTTCCTTCCATTTTTCCGGAATATCGGCATCAGAAACTTTAGTCGATGTCAATGTTGTATTTTCCATCAACTTTTTTAACTCATTATTAACAAAAGGCGATCCTGCTTTGCAGTCACTTTCTTTAATATCTCTTGATGATAAATATCCTGTTTGGAGTTCTCTTAGTTTTATGATACAATTTTCCTTTTTTTCATTTACCAATTTACATTCTGCAAAACATGACGTTCTAATAATAGCTTGAGCGTCATCCATTAATTTTGCATCTTTAATTTTTAAAATTGGTGAGGCCTTTTTCTCAAGCTGTGGTTTTTCCCCTACAAACAGTGGCAAAAAATGCATTGCTAAATGATTAGTAAATTCCTTACGTAATTCATTTTCATCTTTCACTACAGCATAAGTACCTCTTTTTTCATTTCCATCTTCATATCTTTTCTTAAAGGACTTTACTCTTTCATACTGTTCCATATCTATAGTTAATGGATCCACAGGCATACTCAAAAAATACGTAAATACCTGTTTTCCTGCTGATAGCATTTCCTCTATCTCTTCTTCTGTTCCTGATCCATACTTATCTGTTGGTGTTCCAAATTTAGTCCAAAATAAAGCAACAGCAGCATCACACTCACGAACAAATTGTTTATTTAATACTTCTTGGGCTCTATCTCCTGATTGTGGATAACTATCTGTTGACCAATGCCTTGCAACAATTTCTGCATTATTTACTCTTCCAATAGTTCTATTAAAACTATCTATGCATTCTCTAATGATATCAAGAAATTGTACCACATCGCCTGGACAAGAAATTAGTAAATCATAAGCCGTGATTCCCATTCTTGGCATATTGAAAATCCTCCTTAATCTACTTTTTTATCATGATTTTATCGCCATCCGGCAACACAAACGCCTGCTCATATCCAACATCCAACGCCTCCGCAATCTTCGCCATTTCCTCAGAGGATACGGTACCACGCTGAAGCTTCTTATTAAAATTCTGCGGAGTCTGTCCAATTCGTCTGCAAAGTTCCGCAAGGCTGATATTCATTCTGTCACACAATTCTCTGATCATATCCGATTTTGTCATTTTCCACCTCCATCAGCATAGTACAATTATAAACCCTATGGTTGATAAACACAAGCTGCCTTCTTTAAAATTAACAGCCTATTAAAAAAGCACCTTGCAGCCATTTCAAAAGCCACAAGGCACTTCATTCATTCTGTTATTTACCTCCCCACATCCACCTTCGTCCCGGATTTGAACTCCACCTCAAACCACTCATCGTAAACCGTGACCTTCTCAATCAGCCGCCGTACCAGCAGTTCATCATACTCCGTGAACTCTGTGGACTGCTGTTCCAGAAACTCCCGCATCTCTTTAATCCGCTGTTTCAGTCCCTCCCGCTCGGCGCTCTCCACCAGGGCATTCTGTTTCAATTCCCGCATCCTGTCTATCTCATCCGCAACACTGTTATAATCCTTTTTCGAATTCGCCAGTTTCAGAAGTTCCTTTTGCAGTTCCAGCAGCTTGGCCTCAATCCCTTCCGATGAGGTTTCATCCTCCTGCCGGATCACCGCTTCTATGTTCTCCTGGAGAGTGACCATCATGTTTTCTCTGTTGCCAAGTGTAAGGTTGATCGCCTGCACCACCGCCGCCTGCAGATCTTGCTCCTGAATAGTTGGTGCGTCACAGGCGGTTGGTCCGTGTTCCACACGGGTACAGCACCGCCACACGGTGGAATGTTTTCCACGGTTATTCCATGCAATCCGCCGGTAAATTTCGCCGCACTTGGAGCAGTAAACAATGCTGGATAAGGCATACTTGCTGCTGTAAACCCTCTTTTTCCGGTTGGCTCCGCTGTGGAGGTTCGCCCGCCGGATCATTTCCTCCTGCACTTGCATATAAAGGTCACGGGGAATGATCGGCTCATGGCTGTTTTCCACATAATACTGTGGGACAATCCCCTTGTTCTGCACCCTCTTTTTATTGAGAAAGTCAACAGTATAGGTCTTCTGCAAAAGGGCGTCTCCGATGTACTTTTCATTCTGCAGGATCTTCTTCAGTGTTTCTGGACGCCACTTCGTTTTCCCGGCCCCGGTAAGAATCCCGTCTGCTTCCAGGCCACGCCCAATCTGGAGCAGGCTTGCCCCTTCCAGGTACTCCCGGTAAATCCGCTTTACCACTTCCGCCTCCGCAGGCTCTATGATCAGGTTTCCTTCCTCATCCTTTGTGTAACCCAGGAAACGGATGTGGTTGACCCGGACCTCCCCGTTCTGGAAGCGGTACTGCAATCCGAGTTTGATGTTCTGGCTCAAAGACTGGCTTTCCTGCTGTGCCAGGCTCGCCATAATGGTAAGCAGCACCTCACCCTTAGAATCCATGGTGTTGATGTTCTCTTTTTCAAAGAAAACCGGGATGTTCTTCTCCTTCAGTTCCCGGATATACTTCAGACAATCCAGGGTGTTTCTGGCAAACCGGCTGATGGACTTGGTAATGATCATATCAATGTTTCCGGCCATGCAGTCCTGGATCATGCGGTTAAATTCCTCCCGCTTTTTCGTATTCGTTCCAGTGATCCCGTCATCGGCATAGATCCCTGCCAGCTCCCATTCTGGATTCTTCTGGATAAATTGCGTATAATGCGCCACCTGCACCTCATAGCTGGATGCCTGCTCCTCACTGTCCGTGGATACCCGGCAGTAAGCAGCGACTTTCAGTTTTGGCCGCTGCCCAACTGCGGCGGTATTTCCTACCCGCTTTCTGGCTGGGATCACGGTAATATTCCTACTTAGCTCCATCCCCATCTACCTCGCTCTCAATCAAACTGTATGCATACGCCGCCTGTTCAAAGGGATCGTCAGAAACCTTTTTCACTGCAGGCATGGTAAAATTGGTAGGGAAGAGGATGTCCTTCTTTTCTTCCAGTTCCCACACCCGCCCCAGCGCTTTTGCTCGGCTCATGCGTATTTCTTCTGCCTTATCGAAGGTTTCTTTGTCGATAATAGCCGGATAGTAATCATCTCCAAGATACTTCTTATTCCGGAGCATCCTTCCGGCGCTCCCGTGGTACAGATTTAATCCGACCTTCTCGGCGGCGGGCATAAGCGCCATGCCGGAAATATAGTTCTGAAAAAAATCCCGCACCGTGGCGGCCTGTTCTTCATCGATGACCGCCCGGCCATTTTCAATCCGGTATCCATACGGAATGTGTCTCATGGTTCCACCAGCCTTTCTCTCAGGGATAATCCACATTTCAATTCAAAAGCGACTTCTTTCCTGGACAGTACAGTAATCTGCTCTACAAAGGAAAGGAAAACCGCATCGTCAAATTCCGTGAGCATGTTCCCTTTGGATGTAAACCGGAGCAGCCGCTGTAATTCTTCCACTTTGACCATATCCCCGTTGACGGAGCGCATCAGCCTTTCCTTTTCCTGCCGCAGGGCTTCCGCTTCGGCTGTAAGCTCATTGCTTTCCTTGTTAAAAAGAGCAGGCTCCAGATAGCCGCTTGCCATCAGGTTCGTCAGCACCTGTTTCTGCTCCCTGTTTTTCTCAATGGCTGTTTCCAGTTCCTCAATTTTTAACAGCCGGGGCTGATCATTCAGCCCCCGCAGGCTTTGCAGGAGAGGGCGCAGCACCATCTGCTGACCGAAGACCAGCTTGTTCATCATGGTAACAAACGCCAGTTTCAGGGCGTCATCCGTAATGTATTTCTGAGAGCAGCGCTCCTTGTCTGCCAGGTGGGTGACACAGCTCCATGCAGCATATTGGCCGCTGGGTTTATAATGCAGCCGCCTTTTATATTTACCGCCGCATTCCCCGCAATAGATCCGGCCGGAAAAGCCGTACCGGTTCTGGTATCTCCCGGTATCATGGCCATTCCCTTTTTCCCGCCCCCGCTGTTTCAAAACCGCATTAGCACGTTCAAATTCTTCCCGGCTGATGATTGCCTCATGGTGGTCCTGCATGAGATACTGGTCAACTTCTCCCCGGTTCTGATGGCGATTAAAGCTGCTGTCCGTATAAGTCTTCTGGAATAGGACGTCACCCGTATACTTTTCATTCCCAATGATGCCGTTAACAGTACCCGGCGTCCAATGCCCGCCACGCTTGGTAGCAACGCCCCGTTTATTCAATTCATCGGCAATCGCATGGGTACTTTTCCCTGCCAGCGTATCCGCAAAGATCAGTTTCACAATCTCTGCCTGTTCCGGCACGATTACCATTTTCCCTTCCACGTTGGCATAGCCGTATGGGGGATAGGAAATAATGAAGGTGCCATTCTGGAATCGCCGCTTGATGCCCCATTTCTCATTCTCAGAAATAGACACAGACTCACTTTCTGCCAGGCCGCTTAGGATAGAAAGCATCAATTCGCTTTCCATGGAGCCCGTGTTTATATTTTCCTTTTCAAAATAAATGTAGATATTCAAGTCCAGCAGTTTCCGCACCAATTCCAGGCAGTCTGTGGTATTCCGGGCAAACCGGCTGATGGACTTGGTAATGACGAAGTCAATCGTTCCTCTCTCGCAGGCGGCAACCATCGCCAGCAGCCCATCCCGCTTTTCTTTTTTCGTGCCAGAAATGCCTTCGTCATAGTAAAGTCCGGCAAATTCCCACTCGTCATTGGATTTGATATAGTTCTCATAGTGGGCTTTCTGCGCTGCCAGGCTGACAAGCTGTTCCTCACTGGCTGTAGACACCCGGCAGTAGGCAGCCACTCTAAGCTTTTTCTTTTCGAGGAGCGCATTCTCTTCAATCTTTGTGATCCGTTTCATCCTCTCACCTCTCTTTCGGTACGGACATATTCGCTCTGACGCCTGCAAATAGCAAGGCATTTAGGGCATAATCCGAGCCAGATAGGGAGAGAAAGATTGGCGGTTTTTCGCCGTAATTTTGTCCAATTCACCCTCAGAAATCAGCTCCGCCTCCCGCAGCTTTTCCAGCAGTTTTTGCGCCATGTAATAGTCAAATTCCCTTTGTAGTTTCTCATCTGTGAAGGGTTTCCGTTCAACCATCTGATTCTGAAAACCAGCCATCACCTTCGTTACCTGCATGGTATTCCTCCTATCCGAAGGATGACTCCTTCAGAATACGGAGATTTCTACAGCGTTTTGAGGGGGTATCGCAGACAAAAAAATAAGGCCCGTAGGCTATGCATCTATCGCACAGCCCACGGGCAATCCTACTCTTCCTCTTTTTACTTAAAGACGCTTACAGTAATCCAGGGAAATCCAACCAGCGCCGCTCTTGAGTTTACCCCAGCCTGCAGTGGAACCAGTGCCGGATTTCACCTCCGTAATGGTGAATACGCCTTTCCCCGTATACTTCCCGGTCTTGGCGTAATTCGTACCAGGACCTTTGCGGATATTCAGATCCGTTGCTGTCACCTGTACCAAAAAGGAACCGGTGGAACTTCCAGAGCCCGTCTGCTTTCCGGTATATACTACCTTGCCGCTTTCATCATACACGGAATATCCCGCATTGGAGTCAGCACATCTTTTGGCATTATCCAGATTGTTAAAGGCTCCCTTCTGGCTCTTGGCATCCGACCAGCTTTTGCGGACACGGTATAAGACTGAGCCTGCCGCCCCAGAAGACGAGCCTCCCAGTGCTGCCGTTACCTTGGAGGCCAGATCCCCAAGGCGGGAATACAGCCAGTCTCCCGGACAGGACTTGTTTGCAAACCAGCGATGGACGGTCAGCACCATCTCATCAGACTTCGGGGAATAGTTGAGCGTCTTATTCTTATCCCCCAGCCAGAGAAGTTTCTTCTTACCATTCCGCTTGCAGATGTCTGTACACAGCTTCACAAGGGAATTGTAAACGGCAGTGGTCATTGCATAGGGATGATTTAAGTCGCTGGCGCATTCGATGGTGACCGCCCTCTGGTCGTTGGCACTGCTGGAAGAACACCAGGAGCGGTTCTTCTCCTCCACGCAAAGGGCGATCTTTCCGTCTTTTCCGATCCCGTAGTTACAGCTGGCCTCTCTGGACGGGCTGGTAAAGCATCCGCAGATGCTCTCCGCCGTCAGCTGTCCCACCACGCAGTGGGGCGTGATCCGGTCAATGGAATGCGTCCTCTGCCCGGAGTGGTTCGGACTGAGTTTTGTGTAAGATACGAGGGAACTGTTTGTGTAAGCCATTATTCATTACCTTCCTTTCCGTTTTCTGCTCTGTCATGGAGCTGTTCTAATACCGTTTTGATCTTTTCCGGGATGGGGAGTCCCAGATGCCCTGCATTCTCCAGCAGGCTCACGCCTTCGTTGGAGATGTAGAAAAAGATGACTGCTGTCCGTAAGACCGCTCCCGTACCGATCACCTGCGCATCGATGATGTTCGCAATCCCGACAAGCAGGAAGATCAGTACCTTGCGGAAGATCCCCTTAAAGCCGACTGCGCTGGATAACTTCCTGTCAGTGATGGCGCACATCACACCCGTGATGTAGTCGATCACCACGAAGGCAATGAGGGCATAAAGCAGGCCGTCACAGCCTCCGAGAAAATACCCCAGCCAGCCTCCCACAGCGGTAAAAATGAGTTGGATGGTGTTCCAGAATTCTTTCATGTTGCGTTCCTCCTTTGAAATTTTGTATTAAAAAATGGCCCGCATAAGCGAACCATTTTTAATCAATTTCTTCCTCCAGCATAAAACTGCAGTTATACAGTATCACTGGTTCAATATTGATACTGGACTCTTCCAGGATGGACTCCGGCACCTTCCAGACAGGCACTTCCACTTCAATGTCCAGAAGCTCTTTCATTCCTTTCTCCCATTCCTTCTGGTGTTCCGGCAGGATATCGATCTGCCCGGTTGTCAGGTATGACGGTTTCCCTTCCCCGTCCTTCCTATTGTACTCATCCAGCAGCCGGTTCCTCGCCTCTTCAATGCTGCGGTTCTCCTGTTCCAGCGCCCGGTAATTCTTCAGCAGGGCAAAAGAAAACCGGACAGGATATTTCTCCCTCCGGTTGATGATCTCCGTGATGTCACGGAAATGCTGTACAATTTCTGCGTTTGTCAGTTTCATAGCCTCATCTTCCTTCCTGATTAAAACGAAATGTCCCTGTCCGGGCAGGGCTGGGGTTTACCACCTCCGCCCGTGTTACCTGGCGGAACCTTCCGCTCTCATATTCTGCATAGAAGAGCATCCCCTCCGCTTCCAGCCGGTCGAGTTCCTCCTCATCATATTCATTGATGTATATCTGCCAGGTCTGTCCAGGATCCCTGTAAACATGTGCAATAATCCCCATATTTTTTCACCCCTTTCCTACGTCACTAAGGAGTAGCCCGTCAGCAGGCCATTCTTAAACGTCAGCCGGAACGTCCCGTACCTCCAGGAGATCGTGCCGTCACCGTTATCCGTAATGGATTTGACAAGCGGCTGGCTGATGCTGCCTGTATACCCCTCCGTAACCGTCACGGAAGAGCCAAAGGAAGAATATCCCGCCACTCCGATCCGTGGAGCCAGAAGGAAGACGCCGCTCCTTCCTGCCACCCTGGTTCCGTACACCCCGTCATCTGTCCAGTAATTGTTAAAGCTCACATATCCGGTGGAAGCCGTCCCTCCGCCACCGGTGCCATAGAGCTGCCCGTTCGCCATGGTGATCCAGGCAGACCCGTTGCCGGTACTGATTCCGGAAGTGGACACATAAACGCCGCTGGTGGCAGATGTCAGGCTGGTCTTTCCTTTGTAAAAGGCCGTGCTGTTCAGTGTAAATCCTGCAATCGTACCGGCAGAAGCCGTCAGTGTCCCGGAGATCTTTGCGCCGTAGGCAGTCAGCACCCCGGACTGGATATTGACATATTTTGTACTGGAAGCATACTGGCGGATTCCGTTTGTGCCGATATAAGTCCCCGCCACCGTAGACGTCATGGAAGTGGTCTTGTTATACAGCGAGGCCGTCCCGATCGTCCAGCCGCCTATGGTAGCCCCGAAAGCCCGCAGATCTGTCACGTTGACCGCATCCGCATCAATCGTTCCTGTTATGATGTGGTTCCCGTCAATCACAGTCGTATTGGCGGGCTTAAAAATCCCCGGTGACTGGCTGGCCGACTCCACTTCCTCGATCATGATGGCGTCAAACCACATGGTCACCCCGCTGCCGCCGCTATTCTGAACCCGGATGGAAACATAGGGATAACTGCTGGTCACCGTAAAAGAGCGTACCAGACGCACCCAGGACGTCCCCACAACCTTCGATACAGAAGTCAGGGAACTGTTCGTGGCATTGACCGCCGTATGCTTGGAAACATATAAATATGCCGTTACATTCGCTCTGTCCGCTTTCACATAACAGCTTGCCAGATAGGTTTTCCCGGCCTGCACCGGGATGCACCCGTAATGGTTCGTGGAATGTCCCAGATATACATATGCACCGGAACCTGTAGCCCTGATCTGGAGAGCCTGCTGCCCGTAATAGACATGCCCGGCGTCACTGGCCAGTGAAACGGCTGCATAGGTGGATTTGGAATAGTACAGGATACTCTCTGTGATATTGTCAAACGTGTCATATCCACGGTTGTAGAGGTTCCCGCCTGTCCCAATCGTCAGCTTATCCGCCGTAATGGTATTGGTCTCAATATTTCCTCCAAAAATGCTGGTTCTGCCGGAAGTAGAAAGGTCTGTCATCGTCACATACCCGGTCAGATTCAGTCTGGAAGCGTTGATCTTTACCGTTTCCGCACTCATATTGATGGAAGAGATCAGATTTTCCACATCCACTTTCAGTTCTATGGAGGCTTCCAGCTCCCCAATATCCGTATCATAGTCAGAGGTCTTCACATAGGAGGCAGATACGATCTGCAGGATGGAGCTGGAGGTCTGGCTGATCTGGGACATGATGTCTGCAGCTTCCTGTTCAAAGTCTGTCTTGAGAAGATAGTTTTCACTGACCGTCATCAGGATCTCTTCCGCCGTTTTCGTAATCTCCGAGCGGTACTCCTCCACCTTTGTCACCAGGCCGTTCACCTTTCCTGCCGTCTGTTTCTCCACACCAAAGATATAGGAAATATCCTCTTTGATACCGGATAATCCTGCGTCGGATTCTTCCTTCAGCGTCTTCTGGGAGCGTCCCACTGTAATAGTGGAATTCTGTGGCTGTGCCAGTTTGATATTCATGGCCGAGACCTGCATATAGGCATCCAGGCCATGAGGTGCCGACACCACCCGGATGGAATCCCCCAGCTTGATCTTCTCCACATCCACATTCAGAAGATGCAGGTCAATGGCGTTCAGCGTAATAGTGGACAGGAGCCGGGCGGATTCTTCCAGATCCCGCTGCCCGGCACTGAGAAGATAACTTTCTTCCGTGACATCTTCATGGATGACAACTTTCACAATCCGTCCGTAAAGGGCTACGGCTTCCTCATCTTCCAGACAATCCCTGCCATCATTTACCCCCGCTATCGTCAGCCGCTCCTCAGTGTCTGTCCCCTGATAATTCTCATCCACCTCGGACATCCTCGCTCCCAGAGGGATAACCACGGTAGCCACGTCCTCTCCCTTGATCTGGTGCGTCAGATCAAGCAGGTTCTCCCCAAAACGGATCTCCTGTGTGCAGATATTCGGATAGTCCTTCAGCCAGTCAATGTAAGTTGTATTTCCTGCATGGCGGGTTCTGACATATCCCCCGCAGCTTCCTTCAAAACACTTATTTTTCACGGTCTCCCAGGAGGTTTCATAGGTACTGGAACTGTAATAAAGCTCGTCATTTCCATCCGTGACAGTCACTTCCCCAACCGTGAATTTTTTCCAGTCATCCACATCGGCATTGTGTCGTTCAATAATACTGGCAAACCATTCCTTTGGAGAAAGCCCGTCACACACATAAGAGCGCTGGTTGGAATCATTCAGATACCCCAGCTCCCCTTCCACGGAAATCTGTCTGATATTATAAAAGTTCTTTTCATCATTCAGCACCCGGCCGGAGAACACCCACTCCCCGTCCTGGTAAAGGGTGATGACGGATTTCAGTTTCCGGATCTTGTCATAAGCCGGATGGGTTGGCGGCATGGAAAAAGACAGAGTCCCGGAAGTGTTTACGGCCAGCTCCAGCGTGGGATCTCCCACCAGATACTCCTTCTGCCTGGGATCATACAGAAGCTCCCCGTCACATAAAATCTGGTACATTACAAGCACCCCTTTCGATACCGGAAGGTTACGGAAGCGTCCCCAAAAAGGTAAAACTGATTTTCCCCATCACGCAGTACAATATCCGCCCTTTTATGCTCCCCCTGAGCCAGGCTGAACAAGGTGCTGCCAAACACCATGCTGCATGACGCAGAAGCGGTAACAGTAGGCGACACCCACATCCGGTCATTCGTCAGGACACACTGCCGTCCCCCAGTCCCTGTAAAGGTCACACTCGTTTCCTGGATCTCATAGCGGTACGGTTCACAGTCCACAGAGAGGACCACCTGTCCTGCGATCTGGGATCTGGCTGCGCTTTCCACCGTCACTCTCCCATAAAAGTAATGGGCCGGCTCTTCATCCAGGATTACCTGGACAGCCTTCCCGTGGAGAGCGTTGTATATCTGATTTGTGATCTGTGGCCATAGGTAAGGTCTGGTCTTCATGGCCAGTTCGAATGTCAGCGTCCGGTTGGAATAGGTCACATCCCCAGTCAGCGCTTCGGTCAGATCAATATGACCGTTTCCTCCCGGCACATCCACGTAATTGGTATTCGGTGTCGGAGAGCCGACGATATCTGAATTCTGGATCACTGCATGGAAATCTCTCCATGTATGGAAGCCGCCTATGGTAGCAGCACGATAAATACATTCTCCCATCACCGGTTCCCCCTTTCTCCCCGTATACTGTAATCTGCAAGCCCGGCGTCCACAGCCGGAAGGATTCTGCCCACCAGAGTGCCGTCATCCAGATAAATACCCTTCCCGGAATTTTCTGCGATAATGGCCAGGTATTTTTCCATCCCGGACATATCCAGCCTCTGATCCAGCATGGCCGAAAGCTGGCTGTAAAAGCCCTTTAGCGGCAGTATCGCTTCCCGGCCTGCCTCCCCGCCTGCCATCAGGCTGCTGCCATTCATCCCAAAGACAGTCGGTTTCGTCATGATACCACCTTCTTTATACCATTCAATCGAAAGATGCGGTACACTGGGCGGAGCCAGAGACAGCTTTCCTGTGATCTTGAAATGTGGCAGCTTGATCTTTGGCAGTTCCAGCTTTATCCCGGAGAAAAATCCACTGATCTTATCCACAATTCCCTTGATTGTATTCTTCGCCGCCTCTATGGGTGCCGTGATTGCGTTCTTAATCCCGTTCCAGACTGTTGTGGCTGTATTTTTAATCCCGTTGAACACGTTAGATACCGTATTTTTTACGGCATTGAAAACATTGGAGACCTTACTCTTGATCCCATCCACCACAGTTGAAACCACGGACTTTATGCCATTCCAGACAGCAGAAGCCACGGATTTAATCGCATTAAACACAGATGTCACTGTATTTTTAATAGCGTTCACCACAGCGGTTACCTTGCCGCTGACGGCATCCCAGATAGAACTGATGACATTCCGGATTGCTCCCATGATACTGGAGATTACCCCGGAGATGGCATTCAGCACAGTGCTGACTGTATTTTTAATCCCATCCCAGACGGAGATTACGATATCCTTACAGTTCTCCCAGATAAAGCGGAAGGGCAGGGTAATGATATCCACAGCCCCCTGTATAATGGAGCCAAGGAGCATAACTGCGGTCTGTACCACGTTGCAGATCCCATCCCAGACACTCTGCAAATGAGACCAGAGGTTTGAAAACCAAGTCTTCACGCTCTCGATCATCGTTCCAATCCCATTGCAGATGGTATTCCATAGGTTCCTAAACCACTCCGTGATAGCACCCCAGTTCTGGATAATGGCGATAATCCCGACAATGGCCGCCGCTACCGCCGCAATCACGGCAATGATCGGCAGAAGGGAAATGTTCAACGCACCAACCGACACCGCCAAGGCCGCAATGACCGGAGTCAGCGCCGTAAAGGCTGTAAGCAGCACCCCAAGGATGACAATAAAGTTCTGCACCGGCTCCGGCAGCTGCTGGAACCACCCGCTCACCGTCTGAATCATGGAAACCAGCGGGGGAAGAATCGTATTGGCGATTTCTGCCAGCTTTTCTCCCAGAGGAACCAGAGACTCCTTCAGCTTCCGGGTATTGGATTCCATCTCCTGCATGGGAGTGGTCGTAGCGTCAAACATCCCCTGTGCGGAGCCTTTCACACTGTCATAGGTACTACCTACGGATGTCAGGGACGTGATAAATTTCAGGTTACCATCCTCGGCCATGGTGCCAAAGGCCAGCGCCGCAAGGTTTAAGGCTTCCTGCTGGTTCGTACACCCGGCAATATCCGCAACGATGGAGTCAATGACCTGTTTCTGCGTGGCACCGCCATTCTGCCAGGACGCAAACAGCTCCTGTGTCTTTGTGGAGAACAGCCCGATAGATTCTCCAATGGTGCCGTCCACCAGACGGGTAGTGACTTCATTGATGGCATCATTGACCTTATCGAGGTTGTATGCACCATTTTTCAGTCCGTTATCCAAAAGTTGGAAATATTCAGAGGCAGAATATCCCGCCTGTGAAAATTTACCGGCGTACTCGGACAGGTTATCACCCAGCTCATTGGTCTTGTCCAGACCGTTCTGGGTACCCACCACGATGTAATCCATTGCTTCCTGTGCCGTAAGGCCATACTGCTGCATCAGGGAATTGACACCCCGGAGGGTTTCGTTCATATCAATCCCGTACAGTTCCTCCAGCGTAATCGCCTGCTGGGTGAGGTTGGTCAGATCGGTTTCGCTCAAATCCCCAAGGTTCTTTTTAACCATCAGAACCGCATTGGCCACGGCGTCCATGCTTTCCCCGACACCGGAGGAGTACACGTTTTTGATCACGTTGGCGGACTGCTCCGCTGCCTGTCCGGTCTCGCCAAAGTAGGCGTTCACCTTGGTCACGGCGTTTTCCGTATCAGCATAGGCGTCCAGCGCCTTATCCCCGATCTCCTGGATCTTATCGCCCACAGCGGACAGCTGATCCGCTGCCTGCATCAGCGCAGCGCCCTTCGTATTTTCCGCAATCTGGCCCACATCGTCCGCTGTATTTTCCGCAGCGTCCCCGGCCTCATTTAACTGCTGGATCAGGTTCTGGATGGCCTGCCCGTCATCCACGGTATCCAGAGTGTCTGTCAGCTGGCGGATATCCGCTTTCCCCCCTGTGGCAGACTTCCCGATCTTCTCAAGGGCCGTCCGCAGCTGGTCAGAACTGGCCGTTCCGGTTTTAATCGCCGAGGTCAGCCGACTGCCCAGAACATCCGCATAATCGTCTACCTCTGTTCCCGTAGCGGCAAACAGCTTTTCCAGCCGTGCGGTATTCTGGGAAAGGGCATCCTGCTCCGTCTGTAAATCGGAGAGATCAGCTTTATATTTATTCAGTTTTCCACGGGTTTCCTCAATCTCCCGCTGGAATGCCTGATACTTGTCCGCCCCGATATCCCCACGGGCAAAGGCTGCGGCAACCTGCTCCTGTGCGGTTTCCAGCGCCGACAGCTTTTCCTCTGTCTGGCTCACTGCCTGCGCCAGCAGTTCCTGTTTCTGTGCCACCAGCACCGTATTGGAAGGATCGAGTTTCAGGAGGCGGTTCACATCATTTAAGGCAGACCGCGTTTTCGTGATGGAAGAATTGACACTCTTTAACGCTTTGTCAAGTCCAGTAGTATCGCCGCCAATCTCCACCGTAATACCTTTGATACGATTCGCCACAACCCTCACCTCCTAAAAATGGGCGTAAAAAAAGCACCGATTATTGCTAACCGATGCAATATACAGATTCAATATAAATCAATGCATCTTAAAACTTATCGAAGTCCTCCTGAGTGGCAAGCCGCTTATATTTCACGCCGTCATTGGATTTTTCCGTCCACATATCCAGAACCAGCCCAATTGTGAGCAGATCCAGATCCCGGATGGAAATCCCCAGTTCCACGCTTCGCAGAAGGAACAGCGGCGTGGTCATTTCCCGCTCACTTCTGCCAATCTTTTTTTTGACGTCACATCCGTCACAAGGTTCTCACCCCACAGTTCCAGAATCTGCGGCAGCACCTCATAAATGGAGAACATATCAAACTGATCCAGCCAGTCCTCAATCTTTGCCGGAATGCTGTTGTCCGCATGGTAGGCCATCACATAGGCCACGTTCTCGAAAATCTCCAGATCCTCGATCTGCAACTCATCCCCATTCTCAGTTTTATCCTTGTAAGATTTCTCCAACTTAGCCAGATCCTTAAAGATATCCCTCTTGAATTTTGCCCGGTACAGGCGGGGAATCGTTGCAGAGGAACGGAAGGGCACCTTTTTCCCGCTGATTTCTATCTCACGCCTGATCATGACTGTTCTTCCTCCGTTTCCACAGGTGTATAAACTGTTTTATACCAGTTATCGTAGGTCGTCTGATCTGTAGTATCACCCGTCCTCGCTTTTACCAGACCATCGGAGCGGGGATCTGCTGTCAGGGAAAGGGTTTCCGTTCCCGGTTCAATCGTGTCTTCCTTTGTCTCCGACTCAATAGATGGACGGGAAGCAGAGCAGTTATACAGGACATGCCGGATAGCGTTCACATCCCCATCGAATTCAAACATTAAGGCGAACTTTACGCTCTCCGCCACATTACTTTTCTCAATCAAGACACCCTTATCATCCTTTTTCTCCTGCAGGATCTCCGTGCGGAACCACTCCGGGATCAGGGCAATCTCCAGATCCCCGCTGTATCCGTTGTTCGTCACAGACCGGAAGTATACAATTCCATCCGCATAAAATGGACTGGATTCCCCCTCCGCATCCAGACTGATACTCACCGCACCCGGAATTGCCTGGGGTGTCGCATAGGCAAACACAGAAGATCCTCCATCATCTGCCATTTCCGTCAGCTTTGCGGCATGGACATTTTTCAGGTTATACTTGACCTTGTTTCCCATAAAAATCAAACCTCCATTTCAAACGAGTAGAGGACTTCGTAGAGTTTTTCGCTCTCGATCCAGACCTCTGTTTTGTCATAAAAAATACCGTGCGTATCCAGCACGGCTTCCAGCTTCTGCTCCACAGCCAGATCCTTACTGTCTGTGTACAGTTCGATATTTACACTGCTGACCTTCAGATAAACCTTCCCATCTGCGGAAAAGTTATTGCTCTGGGGCAGAAGGTAGCAGATGAACGGAGGATCTGGGGATTCCCCTTCCGCAAAATGGTCATAAGCAAAAGGGATGCCCGTTTCCTCTAAAAGTCTTACCAAATCATCCATTCGTCAGGCTCCTCTCAATCTCACGCTCCAGCTGTTCAATTCCAGTCTCTTCCGCAGCAGCGATATGGGGCCTTGCCGCAACCCGGCCACCGCCCCGCTTCGCATGGCCATACTCCAGCAGATGGGCAAGCTGATACCGGTTCCGGGAATGCACGGTTACCTGCAGGGCATTGGAACTTTCCTTTGTAGTCTTCACGGTCCAACTTTTGGCATAGTCACCGGTATTCCTTGGAGCGCCGGCTTCAATACCCTTCCGGACGGTTGCCGCCGCTTTCTTTACCGCCGATTTCATATCTTCTGCAGCCAGATCCGCATATTCTTCCAATTCCTCCATCACTGCCGCAGAAAGCTGGCTGATAGAAATTTTCTTCCCCATCCTACCGCCTCACTTTCTCACAGGACAGCTTGATGCTTTTGCGCCTGTAATTCATGTGATCCACAGCGGCGATATTGTAAAGTTCCCCATTGAACTCTACACGGAAATGGGTGCTGTCAATTTCAGCTGCCTTTTTGCACCAGCGGATCGTAAAATCAATGCTGGAGTCATCCACCACCATCCCTGCATCAGTCTGTTCTTTCCCAGCCTCGCCGCTGACGGTCGCATAGCAGGTATAGAAAGGCTGCCATTCATTCCGGCGGTTTCCGATGGCATCGGTGACCACCGTACTCCTTGATATGAAAATCCTGACATTCAACAGTTCAATTTTCATCAGAAAGCCTCCTTCCTTGAGCCAAACAGGAGGGAGCGGATTGTCAGAGCCAAATCATGATGGTTCGCTTCCTCCCGGTGTTCATAGAAATATGCGGCTGCATACATGACAGCAATTTTTACAGTCTCATCCTTTTCCAAATCCGCTGTTTCATCCACCCGGAGGACATCCCGGCAAAGCTGCTCCGCAGATGCTATAAAGCCCGTAATCAACTGATCATCATCTTCATAATCAACCCGGAGATACTGTTTCATCTCTTCCAGCGTTACCACCATCATCCTCACCTCCAACAGGGAGGAAGGGCATGGACGCTACCTTCATGCCCCTCCATATCTATCTGTATCTTTAACCCGCAGATCCGGCTTTCTGTACCAACACCTTAACTGCCTCTGGCAGGATCATCTTGCCATCCACTCTCTGGGAGCCAAGGAAACCTACCTGACCGTTTGCCGCATACAGCTCGTTCAGTCGTTTAAAGGAACGGCCCTGGCGGTCTGCGATCCAGTAATAAGAGAAATCACCAAAAGCGATAGTCTTCGCCCCGGCTGCGATGGCAGGCATATAAGCAGAGGTTTTCACCGGCCGGCCAAGGATCGTGTCCGGCGTACCGGCTACCAGGGACGGCTGCCACAGGTACTGGCCATTGTTATCCTTCAGCTTGCGGATAGCCTTGATGGTGGAGTCGTTCAAAATCCACACCGCATTTTTACGGTACGGGGATTTCAGAGAATAGAACAGATCCATCAGTTCATCTGCTGTCACCGCAGTGGCGGATGCCGCCGTCACACCGGTTTCCGCACCACCAGAGGCAGCCAGGATTCCCAGAGGCTTTCCGGTACCGTCCCCAGTAAAAAAGGCTTCCTCCTCTTTGGTTCCGATTCTCCTCGCAAACTCCCTGGCAATATAGGACTCCAGGTCAAACACACTGTCATTTAACAGTTCCTCAGAGACCTTGATCATCGTCCCCAGCTTGTAGGCTCCAATGGATACCTGCGCAAAGGAGTCATCGCTTTCTGTGTAGGCTCCTTCCTCATCAATCCAGGAGGCAGTTCCCTTGGATGCCACCACCGGGATCTTCCGGTCGCCGCTGGAGGTCTGGATCACCTTTGCAAGCTGGCGGAAGATATTCTCTTCTTCCAGTGCCTCTACCAGAGTACGCTCATATTCATCCGGCACCAGATACCCGCCCTCGGAATCCGTGCCGATCTGCAGCGCGTTTACCACAGAAGGCATCGGTGCTTTGGAGCGCATCATATTCCAGAAATTCTGGCGGTACTCATCCGCCGCACGGCCAGTTTTAGCCTCCTCCTTGCCGTTCATAGGCTTACCCGTCAAGGGCTTGTTCACCGGGCGGTTCAGTTCTGCATCCAGTGCCTCCTGGCGTTCCAGGCGGGCAATCTCCTTGCCCAGGTCGGTGATTTCCTGCTCCATGCGGGTGTAGGCGGCATCATCCTCGGCAGACAGGATGCCTTTATCGTTTCTATGGGAATCCAAAAATGCCTTTGCGGCTTCCCAGGCTTTGGCGCGCTTCTCGCGCAGTTCAAGAATCGTCATTGTGGTATCCTCCTTTAATTTTTCAAAAGATTGAGCCGCTCGTAGAGACTGTCTACGGAGCGGCCCTTGGGTTTGGAATCTTCAATTTTCTTAGGATTGGTCCTGCACTTGGCTGCAATCTTATCCATGAGAGAGTTGACCACAGCCGCTTTGGAATAGAGCATGGACACCGCAGGCGGCTCCATGTCCTCCGGGATCTCCGCCCGTGCCAGAACATCATCAGCAAAGCCAAGCTCCACCGCTTTGTTTGCATCCATCCAGGTTTCTGCATCCATCAGATGGGACAGCTTGGCGCGGGACAGACCGGTCTTGATTTCATAGGCGTTGATGATGGAATCCTTCACACTTGAGAGCATCTCGATAGCCTTCTGCATTTCTGCGGTATCACCCATGGCCACGGTCATAGGATTGTGGATCATCATCATGGACACTGGCGATACCAGCACCTTCGTGCCAGCCATCGCAATCACGCTTGCAGCGGATGCCGCGATGCCGTCAATCTTGACCGTGACGTTGCCCTTGTAGTCCATCAGCATGTTATAGATCTGGGCCGCAGCCACGCAGTCCCCGCCAGGGCTGTTGATCCAGACCGTGATGTCTCCGCTTCCGCCCATCAGTTCCTCTTTAAAAAGCTGCGGCGTGACATCATCGTCAAACCAGCTTTCCTCGGCGATGGTGCCGTTCAGGAACAGCGTCCGTTCCGCCGGAGCTGTCTCCGTCTCCGCCTGGTTCTTCCACTTCCAGAACTTCTTCATCGGAATCTTCCTCCTTTCCGTCATCGCTAACTTCGGTATTTGCAAAAGCGCCCGCATTCCCCAGCGGGAGCATATTGCCATTGATCAGGTACAGGTCTCCGCCTTCCTCGGCAGGGATGCGGTCCATGTTCTCCAGTTCCCGGATATCGTTGGCGCTCATCCAGCCGTTCTGCCTTGCCGTAGCGTAGCCGGTCATCCTGCTGGCATAATCGCCCCGGAGCAGCCCCTCCACGTTGAACTTGGCAAAGTACTGCTTCTTTTCCTCCGGGGAAAGCAACGTCCTCTGGATGGACTGCTCCCATCGCACCAGCCAGGGCTCCAGCGTGTATTTCACGAACTCCAGAGACTGCTGCTCAATATTAGAAAAGCTCGACTTCTCCAGGTCGCCCACCATGTGGGGCGGCACCCGGAAAATCCGGGCGATCTCATTGATCTGAAATTTTCTGGTTTCCAAAAACTGCGCCTGTTCCGGCGAGATGCCAATCGGTGTGTATTTCATTCCCTCCTCTAAGACAGCGATCTTATTGGCATTACCGCTGCCGCCGAAGGTGGACTGCCAGCTTTCCCGGACACGCTGCGGGTCTTTGATGGTACCCGGATGCTCCAGGACACCGCCAGGGGCCGCACCGTTGGCAAAGAACTTCGCCCCGTATTCCTCACAGGCAATCGCCATGCCGATGGCGTTCTTTGCCATAGCGATAGGGGAATACCCCACCAGTCCGTCAAAGCCAAGCCCTGGGATATGCAGCACATCGGAAGGATTCAGCCGGACAAGACTGCCTTTGACCGTAGGCGCATCATCCATGCTGACGGTGTATTCGTAATAAAGCTGTCCATTGCTGTCACGATTCACCGTCATCCGGTCCGGCATCAGCGGATAGAGGGCAATCACTTCACCTTTTCCGTTGCGGATGATCTGTGCGTAAGCATTGCCCCACAGCAAAAGATGGGTCATGAGCGTTTCCCTGAACACGAAAGAACTCATCTCCGGGTTCGGCTCGTCATGCAGTAAAAGATACAACGGATGGTTAATGGCTTTCTCCTTGCCTCCGTTCTCCTTATAGTGGTAAAGGTGCAGAGGAAGACCTGCCACTGCTTCCGCCAGGATGCGGACGCAGGAATACACCGCCGTCATCTGCATGGCAGACCGTTCATTCACTCTCTTGCCCGCAGTGCTTCCTCCGAAGAAAAAGCTGTAAGCGCTGCCCGTAGTGCGGTTCTGGGGCTTATCCCTGGAACGGAAAAGCCCGGAAAAGATACCCATATCGAATCACCGTCCTTTCAGATAAACAAAAGGCCCCGGCTGTCATAAACCGAAGCTCCCGTATCATTCCCACATCGGATCGCACGGTCAAGCCCCATGATGGTGGCAATCGCCCCGTCAATCTTTTCTGTGGATTTTTCCTTGTCCGCTTTAATGTTGCCCGCCGGGTCGGTGCGGATGAAGATGTTATCCATCATCCACCGCAGCACTGGGTGTCCGCCGTGGGCAATTTTCTCCTCCAGCACCAGCTTCATCAGTTCCTTGGTCGGCGGGGACATATCCTTAAAGCCTTGCCCGAATGGGACTACCGTAAAGCCCATGCCCTCCAGGTTCTGCACCATCTGCACAGCGCCCCAGCGGTCAAAGGCGATTTCCCGGATATTGAACCTCTCGCCCAACTGTTCGATGAATTTCTCGATATAGCCGTAATGAACCACATTGCCCTCGGTAGTCATCAGCGTCCCTTGGCGCTCCCACAGATCATAGGGGACATGGTCTCGCCGGACACGAAGGTCGAGAGTTTCTTCCGGTATCCAGAAGTATGGCAGGATGTAGTATTTATCCTCCTCATCCAGTGGCGGAAACACCAGAACAAAAGCCGTGATGTCCGTGGTGGATGAAAGATCCAGCCCACCGTAGCAGATGCGCCCCTCCAGATCATCCTCGGAAACTGGGAATGCACAGGCGTCCCACTTGTCCATCGGCATCCAGCGGACAGACTGCTTCACCCACTGGTTCAGCCGGAGCTGCCGGAAAGCGTTCTCCTCACCGGGGTTCTGCTGGGCAGATTCACAGGCGGCTTTGACCTTATCGATACCCACCGTGATACCGAGGGAGGGGTTTGCCTTCTTCCAAACCTTGGGGTCCGTCCAGTCCTCATCCTCGGCAGCGCCGTAAATGACAGAATAGAAAGTAGGATCGACCTTCCTGCCTTCCGCGATATCAATGGCTTTCTGGTGTACCTCGTAGCAGATGGAGTTGGTGTCGTTGCCCGCTGTGGTGATCAGGAAATACAGCGGCTGCATCCGGGCATCCCCGGAACCCTGGAGCATGACGTCAAAAAGTTTCCGGTTGGGCTGGGTGTGCAGTTCATCGAAGATCACACCGTGGGTATTGAAGCCGTGCTTATTCGCCACATCCGCTGAAAGCACCTGGTAGGAGGAGTTGGTAGGAAGATAGGTAATCTTCTTCTGGGACTCCAGGATCTTCACCCGCTTGGAAAGAGCCGGGCAGAACCGCACCATATCCACCGCCACATCAAACACAATCTTTGCCTGGTTACGGTCGGCGGCACACCCATACACCTCGGCCCGTTCCTCGCCGTCCCCGCAGAGGAGCAGGAGCGCCACAGCGGCGGCAAGTTCTGACTTTCCCTGTTTCTTGGGAATCTCGATATACGCTGTATTGAACTGGCGGTAGCCGTTGGGCTTTAACACGCCAAACAGGTCACGGATGATCTGCTCCTGCCAGTCGATCAGTTCAAAGGGCTTTCCCGCCCAGGTACCCTTGGTATGGCAGAGAGACTCGATGAACATCACCGCATAATCGGCAGCGTCCTTATCGTAGTGCGAGGTCTTCGCCATGAACCTGGTAGGCTTGTATTTCTTCAGTTTTCGCATAGACACCACCTCCAAAATGGCATAAAAATAAGCCGCATCGCTGCGACTTCCAAAATGGTTCTGTACGAGAGAAAGAGCCATGCGGCTCGTTCTCTGTTGGTTTTCTTTACTGCTGCATCGCCCAGGCGATGGCGTGGCCGTCATCCTCGAACTCAACCCCGCTGGCTGCTCTCAGCCCGATCATCCCTTCGCAGGTGTGATCATCGGTAAGGAACTCGTATGCTGCGCCGAAGTAGCAGGGCTTGTTTCTCCCGTTGTAGTAGTATCCGGCAAGAAGAACCTTGTCTCCAAAATTCAGCGTTTTGCCGTCCATGCCTGAGAACCGCATCTCCAAATCCTCGGTTGTTGTGGGGTTCGGCAGTCTGTACTTTTTCATCGCTTCGTTGATCGTCATGATTTTACCCTCCGTGTCCTGCGCCGTTTTTTAAATGCCCTTGCCCCAAGAAAAGCCTTTTTCGGCTCTCTTGGAAATCATCATCTTCCGGAGCTCCATGAACTGCTCGCAGCTGATGCGGTAGGCGCTGTATGCGCGGCAAATGCTAATGTGAGCATCTTTGAGGTCCTTCTCAGTCTTGATGTTCTCAACCTGTGTTCTAAAGGCGTTGTAGGCTTTCATGTTGGCGTCCTCCGTTTTCTTTGTTTTCCCTTTCGGTGTGTACATATTCGCTCTAAAAGCACATATTATCAAGTCAATTCTGAGCATAATCTGTACAAAGATTGGAGGAACAAATTGTGTATATCACTCCTGTGTATGACGGTGGATCGTCTCGATGATCTGTTCCTGTTCAGATGGCTCCACACCGATGGACTGGAGCGCCTGCCGGGTGCCGCAGTCTGGGCAGATGAACGTTTTGTTGTCCTCCCGTGAAAGCGCCGGAACGCCATGGTAGGTTCTGCCACACAGTGGGCAAACCGCTATCCGGATCACATTATCCTTCATATCCGCATACCTCCCTGCATTTGTCGTAAGCGTCAACCAGAATGTTTTTGTCGAAGCAGAAGGTATCATACCCTTCCAAGCAAGTCCTCATGTAGAAATTACTCGGAATGCCAATCGGCCTGTCCTCATGCATGATGTAGGCAAAGGCCGTCACCGTCCTGCGCTTCCCCGTGCGGATGCCTTTGTACTGAAGTTTAATGTCCCGCTTGTAATAGAAATTGGGGAATCCCTCGTAGCGGTCGAGGGCGGCTTCATCGGTCGCCGTCACCTCCCAGATCACCACAGGGACCGTACCGCCTTCGCTTTTCTCGATGGTCAGGTAGGAGCCGGTCTTACTCCCCTTAAAAAGCAGTTCCCAGCCCTTAAGATTTGCCGTACCGAGGATTGTGGCGTGCGGGCAGCGCATCCGCATCTGACCAACATTGAGGTTACTTCCATAAGCAATGTAATATCTCTTCATCTTTCAAGCACCCCTTTCTGCCCAAGCCACCAGCCTTGAACCCTCTTCTTCCGCATTTGCGGTAAATCTGTCCATTTCTGCCTTGTCCATGAAATACTTTAGGAACGGGATGCCTTTCGCCGTTTCGTACATCGCCTTAACGGTATATCCCATTCTCCTCATTTTCGCAGTATCCTTAATTGTCAAATGCATATCCGCATCTCCTTTCCGAAGGGATCACCCTTCTACCACCTTAAGACCGCCGAGGCGGTCAAGGGTAAGGTGGCAGGAGGCTAACTCCTGCGTGTCCTTCAAGCGGCTGCTCTACCGTGCCGGAAGGCTGTGTCCCCAGAAAGATTGCGGGTCAGAAAATCTCTGGCCGTTGCGAACTCCTCGCCGATGAAGCCCAGGCGGAGGAGCCAGGTGCGCATGGCGTATTTGGGGTTCTCGTTCTGCTGGGGCTTAGGGCTTGCCGTCCGCACATCCTTTGCCATTTGGCTTAAGGCCAGGCAAAGCTGGATGTAGCTCTTAAGCTGCCCCGCGTGGATGCCGCCCCTGCGCTCGGCTGTCGGCTCATCAAACTGGAAGAGCCGGAACTCGACCGTGCCTTTGGTAAAGGTGGCGTGGAGGTTGAGCATATGGTAGCGGCTGTCGTTGTAATGGTGGTTTCTTCCGTAGCTTGCGCCGTTGCTGTTGTACCAGATGTCTGCAAGCTGTGACATTGTGCGGGGCTTCCTGCGGTTGACCTGCTCCAAAAACCGTGGGTCTACCGTGCGGCAGTAACGGTTCATGCGGCCCCGGTCAAGTTTCAGTGCCTCGGCGATCAGGCTTTCATGGCTCGCCATAATATTGGCAAGGTTCCGAAGGCTCTGCGGCGTGTGCCCCTGCGCTCCGATGTGGATGTGAACTCCACAGCCACGTCTGGCGTCGCTTTTCGCTCCGGCATGTCTGAGCTGCCTGCAAAGCTCCTGCAGGGTTTCGATGTCGCCGTAGGTCAGGATCGGGGTAACCAGTTCGCATTCCTGTTCTTCCGGTCCTGCGATGGAAACGTCCTTCTGGAATTTCCACTCGCGCCCTTGACTGTCCCATGCGCTCCAAGTGCTGTATCCGTTGCGGCTGGCAGTGTTCTCATATCTGCCTGTGCCAAAGTAGGTAGCGGCAACCTTCGCGGCCTTCTGCCGGGTGATATTGTTCATTTCCACCTCAACCCCGATAGTCTGCGTTTTCATCTCTGCAATCTGCCTTGCTGTTTTCTCATTCATTCTGAAATCCTCCGTTTTTTCTGCCCTGCGGCTGTGTGTTTTCCCTTTCGGTGTACACATATTCGCTCTAAAAGAGGATAATAGCAAGTTAATTCCGCACTATATATTACACAATGATTCCGGGCAGAATTTGTGTGTTTTACAGCTTATTTTTATTTCCAACACCTGCTGCCGTAAGCTGAACCCCCAGCCGGAACCCATCCTTAAAGCCCTCCAGGATCTGATGGCTTTCCAGTTCAGAACGGTTATCCATGAGCCGCTCAAGGATCTTTTTCCCGTCCTCATCCAGTAGCTGTGTCAAATGCTCTGTATCCCGATAAACCTGCTCACTGCATTGTTCTATCTCCGGCGTCTTATCATTCCGGTTCTCCCATGGCACAATCCTGCCAAAATAGAGCTGCTCCAAAATATCCTGTTCCATTGCTCATTCCTCCTCATCCGTACAGAATGCTTTCCCCAATTTCAATTCCGTATATATTTTCATGTACCGATTTTGCTCACTGCCTTCGGAGTTCATCATTGCGTGAAAGAAAAACTGCTCTGCCTCCGCACGGCTGTACCATTCTTTGGTTCTGCCATAACAAACTGTTTTGACCACAGGAATTTTCCGGACAATATCCTCCCCATAGACCACGTTCAGGCCACTGCCATTATCCCAGCGCATAAGGAGGGAACCGGTGTCATCCACACCTTTGACGGTGCCTTTTGTACCGGCAGGCGGAGCCTGCACATCATCCATCTGCACCAGTTCCACACGGGTGCCGGCGGGATATTCCCGGCGGATGCTTTCCACAATCTCTCTACTCGGAAACTTCATGGTTCACACCCCCATCCTTGAAAGCCGAGGACCCGGTCAGATTCTTCAGCAGGATCTTGCGCTCCGCTTTATATTCGCTGCCGATGAATCCCAGCCGCAGCAGAAAACAGCGGAATGCGTATTTCTCATTCTCCACCGGTTTCTCAGTCGCTGTTACCCGCTTGGCATTCCTGCTCATCTCGCAGAGTGCGGAAATGAAGTGGGTGTAGGCTTTAGCAGCATCGGAATCGGGCAGTTCCTCGAACCAAGGAAACGCCACCCGGTCCTCCATGATTTCAAAGGAAAGCTCGCTGATCCCCAAAGCTTTCCGTATCAGTTTGCCCTTGGCTTCCAGCAGCTTAGTAAGATTGCCCAACGATACCTTATCAAGCGGGATTTCCACCGTAAGCCCCACGTTCGCCTCCTGTGGCTCGTTTTCACTTGCCTTGGATAATTCCTCTGCCCTTGCGTTAAGCCATGCCTGTGCCATTTCTGCGGGTGCTGCAACGATCCCCCGGTCAGCAAGCTGCTCCAGCAGGTTTTCCACCTCCCCGCTGTCGGCCCGGTCATCAAATTCCAGCGTACCTTCTTTCGTTACTGTAAAGTAGCCGATTTCGTAAGCGGCGCTCGGCATTCCTTTGTACTGCGGCCTGACCTCCAGGATTTCCCCGATGGCTGTTACCAGCGCCTTCCTTTCCGCGCCTGTTCTGTGAAATTCAATTCGCATTCCCTGTACCTCCTTGTTTTTCGGTACTACATTAATCACTCTAAGCAGCGGAAATAGCAAGCGAATCCGGCACAAAATATGTCACAACAAAAATTCCGGGAATTGTGAGTAGTACACAATGCCGGAAAGCACGAAATAGACGTTGGGGAGCGCCACGCCGTTGCCCCACATTTTATATTCTGCGCTGTCGGAGTGGGGATTTTTCAGCCACTTGATGATCTGGTTCCGGCTCTTGGGTCTGGAGGACTTCCCCATGACGGAGCGGTGTGTCTCAAACACCTCTGTCCAGAACTCGATCGCATCCTCAGACGGCTCATCGGTTCCAAGCCCGGCGCACCACCAGTCTGGGAACCCCTGCAGTCTGGCGCATTCGGTGGGCGTCAGCCTGCGGACGATGTATTCCGGCTCGGTCTCGTTCACTACAGGCGGGTCTTTATAGTCCCTTGCCATCAAGGTCGGGGACTGCTCCTCCAATGCCTGGGTGTAAGTACCGGTGGTCATGCAGTAGGCTACCGCATGTCGGTCGGCAGCGTCCAGTGTGAAAGACACATCCTCGTTCACACCGCTTCCCTGGGGACCATTCTTATCCGCCCTGCCAATCATGGAACCCTGCAGGGCCACTACAGCCATGCCGCCCTGGTTACAGGTGGGATTTCCGCCGTTCGCATCCAGGCATCTGGAAGTTTCCGCTTCGTAGAAGCCGCTCTTGGGATTCTCGGATTTCATGGCGTTGCTGTCCTTGGAGCAGATGCCGTAAACTCTGACTGCCAGTTCATTGCAGCGGGCCTCGCCTATATCGTGGGTGTTCAGCGTATTCGCCACATCAGATGCTTTCCACTGTTGCCCCTCATCAGGAGTGTGGGGGCGAGTGCCTTTCACAAACGGCACAAACAGCGCCTGGTCATTGTTGCAGCCCAGAGTGGCAGATTTATTATCCTGGATCAGCGCACCTTTACCGCCACCCTCACAGCCAGAGCGGATCTTTAGCGTCTTGGGTGTCTCCACCACAAAGGGCTGGTTGTTTCCACCTGTGCCATAGGTAGACATGACCGTAGGGGCTGTCTCCAGCGGACCGGTGTATCTGGTGTCCTGGCTATGGTTTTCATAAACCGCCGCCGGCACCGTACCGGCACGGAGGGTGGGCGAGGTTTCTTTCTCATACCCGATGCCCCTGGCCTGTGCGGAATGCTCGGTACAGAAACCGGCTGCCCCCATCACGCAGGGAGGATGCCCGTGGTTTTCTGCCCGGAGCGTTGCCGCAACGTCCTCCGTCACATCCATGCGGCTGCCGCCCTGGTCGTTTAAGCAGACGCAGCCTGACGCTCCAGCGCCTTCCGCAAAAGTTCCGGCAGTTCCTTGCCACGGGCGGAAGCCCTGCGGAGTATACCCAGACACGCCTTCGGACTCAAATAGTATTTTTCCGGCACTCCCGCCTGCAAAATCTGCGACAAGGTAGATACGTTTTCTGCGCTGGGGAACTCCCCAGTACTGCGCATCAAATACCCGCCATGCGAGACTGAAATCGTCTGCCATGATCTCCCCGGCGTTTGCCCATCTCTCAGGTCGAGGAGTATGAATTTCGTATCCTTTGACCGAGCAGACCTCTTCGAGGACGGACTGGAAGTCCGCGCCCTTGTTGGAACTGAACGCGCCAGGGACGTTCTCCCAGACGATATACCTCGGATATTTTCCATCGGTTACACACCTCATTTCTTTTACAATCCGTATTGCCTCATAAAAGAGGTTACTCCGTGAGCCGCCAAGCCCGGCTCTTTTCCCGGCAATGCTCATATCCTGGCAGGGCGAGCCGAAGGTGATGATGTCCACCGGCTCTACCTCTGCGCCGTCCATCCGGGAGACATCGCCGTAATGCTTCATAAAAGGCAGCCGCTTTGTGGTCACCCGGATGGGGAACGGCTCGATCTCCGATGCCCACACAGGGGTAATGCCGGAGAGCAGGCCGCCCAGGGGGAAACCGCCGGAGCCGTCAAAGAGGCTGCCGAGGGTCAGTTTGTCATGGAGCATTGACAACACCCCCATCCCAGAAATCAAAAAATGCGCTGTTCTGCGAGAGTTCCGCATAACGCGCACATTTTCCAGCGACTTTTCTTTCAATCCAATCCGGTGCTTTTCCAGTATCGTTATATCTCCCATACTGTCCAAACATACAAAGCATTCCAATATTCCGCGCTTTTACTGCATCTTCAAAGGTATCAAAATAGCCAAGGTGTATCTCTTGCTGGCAGATTTTTATTCTTGCCCGGAATTTGCGCCTTGGCGGATAATAACTCACGCCACTGACACCGGAAGTATTATTTTTCTGCAGCGGCTGGTTCATCTGGTTCTGCTGATGTGTACAATAACGGATATTGCACCTGCGATTGTCAAATGTGTCCAGATTTATATGGTCTATTTCATAGCCCGGCCTGTGTTCAAACAGATAATCATGGAGGGTTCGTCCCTTACAGTCAATCACATAATATTGGCTGCCATTTCCTTTGCTGCCCAGATAAAATTTAACTGTACGAATCTTTTCGACCATATCGGCATCTATCACAAAAATCTGACCGCTTGCCAGTTCCCCATAGGCTACAAGGCCGTCTTCAGAAAACCGATATTTTACATTACTCATCTGCAATTACCTCCGCCATATCAAGTGCCTGTTCGTAGGTATGTTCCTTTCCATCCCGGATCAACAGCACACCATCCGCACTGTTGCCATGCTGGTTCATGTAACGCATAACTGCCACATCTACAAACTTTGGTTCCAGTTCCACCCCATAACAGATCCGCCCGATCTGGTCACAGGCAATCAGCGTGGATGCTGAACCCAGAAACCCATCCAGTACGATTCCATTTACCTGTGTGCTTTGCTGTATCAGATACGCAATGAGAGGAACAGGTTTACTGGAAGGATGACCATGTCCGTCCTCTTTTGAATTCTTGATTCCATCAAATTCAAAGACGGCTTTCTGTTTCTGGTCTCCATACCACTTGTGCTTTCCATCCTTTCTCCAGCCAAAGATGATCGGTTCCATGTTGAACTTCCAGTCTGTCCGCATCAGCGGAGCCCTGGGCTTTTTCCAGATGAGTCCGGCGCCGACCTTGAACCCGGCATCCTCAAAGGCGTCATAAAACACACGCGCTTTCATAGTGGCGTAAAATTCATAGATAGAAGCGTCAATGGCCATGGCATCTTTGAAGTTCGTAAATGCTTTCATGAGGAACTCGTAGGCCTGGGCATCCTCCAGATCGTCGTTTGCGATCCGCCCGGACTGGCTCTCCAGTTTAACAAAATACGGGGCGTCCGTGCAGACCAGGTTGACCTTCGTGTCTCTAAGAAGCAAACGGAACGTCTCCGGGTCTGTGGAATCCCCGCAGATGACGGTATGTTTTCCAAGCCGCCAGATGTCACCTGCTTTGGAAAAGCAGGGCTTCTCCAGTTCCGCTTCCACATCGAAGTCATCTTCCTTCGCCTCATCATCTGTACCAAACAGGTCTGCCAGTTCCTTTTCATCAAAACCGGTCAGCAGGGGATCAAAGTCCATACCCTGCAAGGACTCAATCTCCACCCGCAGAAGTTCCTCATCCCATCCGGCATCCATCGCCATGCGGTTGTCCGCAATGATATAGGCTTTCTTCTGCGCTTCCGTCATTTCATCCACAAAAACGCACGGAACTTCTTTGTATCCTTCTGCCTTTGCGCCGATAAGACGTCCGTGTCCTGCCAGAACGTTGTAATCTCTATCAACAATAATCGGATTTACAAATCCAAACTCCCGTAAAGAAGCCCGAAGCTTGTTTATCTGCTCCGGGCTGTGTGTCCTTGCATTATTGATATATGGGACAAGCCGATTAATATCAACCAACTGGAATTCTGTAATTGTTTTATGTTCCATGCTGCACCTCCTTCGGCAGAATTGTACGGATTCTTTGGACGATTTTTGAAATAGTCGAATGTGAAACATTATTTATCCGCCCTAATTCGCACATAGACATTCCGAAATGCTCATACAGAATATATAATGTGAGCCAGTCTGCTAACGGTATGGCTAATTCATGTTTGGCGGCATGCGGATCAAACAATCCCGTACTAATCGCATGAGCATTATTTTCAGCAACTGTACACCATTCGAGATTTGAGAGGGCATTATTCTGTTTGTTGCCATCTTTATGGTTTACTACAAGATTTTGCCTTTCTCCAATCCACGCATTTAGCATCATTCTATGTGCCTTAAGATGTTTTTTGATTCCATCTATCGTGATGCGATACGTAACATAGCCATACTTATCGATTGATCCGTTTAGTTTCATTATCCTGTATTTTTCAACTAAATTTCCTGCCTTGGAATACTGTCTGTGACAAATTGAATAGAAGTTCCCGTAGCGATCACAAACATAACAATCGTTCTCTGGGCAAAAATGATAATCATCCACACCGAGAGTCTTCATCTGTTCATCAACCCAAATTAAGGCTCCTTCCGAATGAGATGTAGTTTTCATCGCACCAGCCCCCATTCCGCAAATTTCTCAAAACCGCCAAGGCTCTGGATATATCTCCGGGCAGTCTCCACGATCTCAGCGTAGGGAACACCGTCCACTGTATCATCCCCGATGGCGCAGACAAGCTGCACTGGCTTTCCCGTTTCCTGCGCCTTCAGCCATGCGTAAAAATTGACAGACACATCCGCTTTGGAGAGATCCTTCCCATGCAGACCGCCGCCCGTCACCGAATCGGCCATATCTGAGCCGAGCTTACGATTGGTGGCGCCTGCGTCCACATCCGTGCCGCCTGTCCAGTCGCCCAGGGGATTGACCTCGGCGCCCGGATACCGCTTCTGCAGCTTGGCGGCAGGAGCATGGCTCTGGCAGAGGATCAGCCTTGCCTCGTCAATGATGTACTTCCCATCCGAAGGGTAAGTGTGATACACACTTTTTGCGATCTCGCAGAGTGCTTTCTGCTCCTCCGTGACCGGCACCCCTTTGAAAATGCCGTTGTCGCCACAGCGGATTCCTTCTGCCTGGTTCCCGGCAAGGTGTCCGTCCTGCGGCACTTCCACATAATCCAGGTGCTGATTCCCGCCGATACGCTTCACAATGGCATCCACCTCATCCAGCGGGATGTGTACGGAACTCTCCGCGATGATGTGGCAGACGCCGTGGCCGATGAGGACTTCCACAGCAATCCTTGGATTTTCTTCTTTTCTGTATGCCGCATCCACCAGAGCGCCGGCGATACGGTCCGCCACCTTATCCGGGTGGCACGGATTTACTTTTTCAAACATAGGTTTCACCCCTTCCTTGTGCGGAGCAGGCGCTCCATCAGATCGTCCTGGGGAGATACCTCCCCGTAATCGGTGCTGCAGTTTTCCTTCACGATCTGGAAGATCTCGTTCCAGAGCCGCACCGCCTGGTTCATGTAGTTGATGCCGATATTGATGAACGGGGACGGAATCGGCTTCTGGGTGGTCGGGTGCTTGGAGAGAAAGCCCATGCGGTTGGTCATCTCCTCGCACTGAATCCAGCGGGCACTGCACATGGCGTACCGCTCCAGTAGCTGGGGAGACACCTTTGCCGCACAGCCCACCTTCTTTAACCACTCCCAGGTTTCTGTGTATATTTCTTCCGCCTGGAGCGTACTCCCGTCACGCTGCTCGGCAGATAAAAACTCATGGGGCTTTGGCATATCGACACCCTCGACTTCGGGAATATCCAGCACTTCTAATCTGCGTCCGCCCGGATTGCCATTCTCGGCTTTCTCCTTGACCGCAGACTTTTTCCTTCCCGCACCGGGTCTCGCACCACCACGCCCGCCTGTGTTATTGGATTTTGTCGGCATTTTCTCACCCCTTTCCTCGAAAAAATAAGCAGCCGTAGCCGGCCGCCCTTAATTACCCTTTTGATTTCGCCTTTTTCGCACGCGAGACCCCGCGCCCGTTCCCACGGACCAGAGCCGTAGAGATTTTGACCGCCCCTGGGGCCTTTAGTGATTGTGCCAGCGGTCCCCACGTTCCGCATGGATTTTCGCATGGCAGGAAGAACATAAGGACATCAGATTCTTTTCGCTGTGATCACCGCCCTCTGCCAGAGGCTTGATATGATGCACCTGCTCCGCCTTCACGAGTCTGCCCTCCTTCTGACACCGCTCACAAAGCGGGTGTGCATTCATGTACCGGTCACGGATGCGTTTCCATGCCCGGCCGTACCTGCGCTTGGCTGCCGGGTCCCGGCCGTACTTTTCGTAACGCTGGTTCTCCAGTTTCTCATGTTCCTCACAGAACCTACCGTCCGTCAGCCTGGGACAGCCGGGGTAGGAACACGGCCGTTTTGGTTTCCTTGGCATCAGCCCACCTCCTCCGGGCATAAAGAAAGCCCCACAGGATCGCTCCCATGAGGCTGGCTGTCTTTATGCAGTTTTCGATGCTAACAGTATAACATGGGTGAACGGAAACATCATCCGCGATATTACTCATGCCTTGCCAAACAGCAGGATTGCCAGATGGCTTAAGGCGCGGTTCTTCCGGTTATAGGCAGAGGAACGCTCGATACCAAAGTGGTCGCATATATCGTAGATGGCGCTTGCCCCATACTGGTTCTCCTCGCCATAGAAGGTTTGAAGCACATACCTCTCATCTTCCGTCAGTTCTTCCCAGGCTGGGACGAACCACGCCATGTATTCCACCGCTTGCCGGTAACGTTCCTTCAAAACATCAATCTCCTCAATGCCCTTGATGATCCTATCCTCTGAAGCCTGCGGATTATGGCTGTGGGGCATACCGTCAAGCTGCGGGCTGCTGATGCCTTCCATCTTCTCATAGGCGCTTTTGATTTCGTCATCCGTGTGACTAATGATAAATTTCATGCTGCCGTAATCCTTCAATGCGTCCACAGCGGCCGACCGTTTATCAAGATACTTCCAAATAATGCTCATGGCTGTCACCTCCGATTTTTGTTCCCTCGGATTGTCCATGATTGTCTTAGGTTGGCTCAGATTTTCAGATCCGCTTTTACAGCTTCGATCAACGCAGCCTGTGTGGTGTCCTTTTCCGACAGGGCTTTCATGATCCGCGCATCAATGGTGCCTTTCGTGATGATATGCTGCACCACCACGGTATCGGACTGCTGCCCCTGCCGCCAAAGACGGGCGTTAGTCTGCTGGTAAAGCTCCAGGGACCAGGTCAGTCCAAACCACACGAGAGTGGAGCCCCCGCTTTGAAGGTTTAGCCCGTGTCCCGCCGATGCCGGGTGGATCAGAGCCACGGGAAGCTCCCCTGCATTCCATCTGCGGATGCTTTCCGAAGAATCCAGCCTGCCAAACGGAATCTTCCGCTTGTGGAGTCGCTCCGAAATCCGTTCCAGGTCGTGCCGGAACCAGTAAGCCACCAGGAGCGGTTTTCCTCCCATGCTCTCAATGAGGTCCTCCAGTGCGTCCAGCTTCCGGTCATGGATGGCGATCATCTCCCCGGCATCTGTGTATACCGCACCGTTCGCCATCTGGGAGAGCTTCCCGGAGAGGGCTGCGGCATTGGCGGCGTTAATCTCCCCATCCGGGAGCTGCAGCAGCAGATCCCGCTTGAAGGAAACATACCGTTGCACTTCCTCCTCAGAGAGATACACCTCATAGCCGGAGGAAACGAACCGTGGCATCTGCAGGTAATCCGTAGATTTCATCGAAATCGTAATGTCGGAGATCAGCCGGTATATCTGCTCCTCTGCCCCTGGAAAGGGCTTGTAGGAAAACACCACCTGCCCGTTGCGCTTGTCCGGCAAGAAAAACCGGGTACGGTACTGGCCGATAAACCGCCCAAGCCGCTGTCCCATGTCCAGCAGGCGGAACTCTGCCCAAAGATCCATCAAGCCGTTGCTGCTGGGCGTCCCGGTCAGCCCTACAATCCGGCTTACCTTCGGCCGCACCTTCATCATGGCACGGAACCGCTTGGACTGGTGGTTCTTGAAAGAAGATAACTCATCGACCACTACCATGTCATAATCAAAGGGGACGCCGCTTGCCTCCACCAGCCACTGCACGTTCTCCCGGTTGATGATGTAAATGTCAGCCGGCCGTCTCAGCGCCGCCAGCCGTTCCGCTTCTGTGCCCACCGCCACGGAATAGATCAGGCCGTTTAGGTGGTCCCACTTTTCAATCTCCGCCGGCCAGGTATCCCGTGCCACCCGGAGGGGCGCAATCACGATGGCTTTGCGGATCTCAAAGGAGTCGAACAACAGGTCGTTCAGGGCGGTCAGGGTAATGCTCGTCTTTCCAAGCCCCATTGACAGAAGCACCGCCGCAACAGAGTGTGTCTCGATATACTCCGTGGCATACCTCTGATACTCATGGGGACTGTATTTCATCTATGATCCCTCCGATCTGTTTCTCATCATCCAGCACATACACCTGGAAACCTAACCGCCGAAGGAGTCTGTGCCTTGCTTCCTGGAGCGGGCGGGGTTTCTTTCCGGGAGCCTTGACTTCCACAAATGCCATCCTCCCACCAGGGAGAAGCGCCAACCGGTCCGGCATCCCATCCAAACCGGGCGACACAAACTTGACTGCCAGACCTCCAGCATTCCTGACTGCCGTCCGGAATTTCTGTTCTATGATTTTTTCACGCATTATGCACCTCCGGCTCAGGCAGTCTACACAACTTTTCTTTGTAAATCTTGATATACATAGATTTTCCCTCCATTCCGCACTGGATTGGTGCAGGTCGTGCAGGTCTGTGCATAAACTCCTCTATATAGGTTTTTCCTTGGAAAAATCAGCCCTAAAGGGGGTTTTATACTATGACCTTCACGACCTGCACCTTTTTACACGTTGTCGTCATTCTCAGGTGCAAGAGCCAGGCCGGTAAGGATCATACCCGCCTTGGTTTTCCGTTTGGTAATCCCACGCATACTCAGCGCATTGTAGAATTCCGTCGTGCTTCTCGTGAAATCACCCACCCTTGCACAGTACGCACGGTACTCCTGGTAGACCTCACCGGACTTCGCCTCCAAATCCGGGGCGAGCGTACAGCAGTCGTTGAAGAAGTGCGACAGCCAGTCATTATCGCTCTTGTACTTATTGATGGCATCCCGCACCACTTTTGGCTTCTCCAGATGGAACCCGTTTTCGATGGCTTTTTTTGCGCCCTCGATAATCCATTTCATGATGTACGGGCCGGAAACCGCCAGCAGATGTTCCGAATAGTTCTTGACATCCGATTTTCCTTCAATCTTTGCGTTGAAAGGGATCACAATAAGCCTGCGCCAGATCCCGTCATCCATGGCGCCCACCTTCGGAAGATGGTTCGTGTACAGCACCAGCGTGTGGCTCGGTTTGAAGGAGAACGGGTCCTTGTACTTTTTCTCCGCAAAAATCTCATCCGTGGAGCAGAGCTGCTTGACCGTGGATGTGTTCAGCCGCATCCCTTCCTCCAGTTCCGCCGCAATCAACAGGCGCTTTCCTTTTGCCTCTGCCAGTTCCGGCTTCACATTGCGCTTGCAGCCAACCGTCAGCGTGTCAGCGGAGATATTGCCGCTATACGAACCGAGTGCGCCCGCAATAGAATTCCAGAAAGTGGACTTCCCGTTGCTTCCCGCGCCGTAGGAGATCACCATTTCCTCACGGTACACATTGCCGATGGCGCAGACCCCCACCGTCTGCTGTACATAGTCGATCAGTTCCGCATCGGACTGGAAGGTAAGGTCAACGGCGGCAAGCCATTCCTCCCTGCCGTCATCGCCTGGGGAGAAAGCTGTGATTTTCGTGATAAAATCCTCCGCACGGTGCTGCTGTTTCCCATCCATGCCTTTTCGCAGGTCGTATGTGCCATCGGGCGTGTTTAGGAGGAAACCATCACTGTCAAGTTCGGATGGGCTCATTTCCAGCATGGGTTTTGCTGCCTGCATCGCTGAAACGATGTATTTCATGTCCCTGCGCTTCATAACGAACGTCTTATACGCCTGGGCAAGCAGGTACTGCTCATACAGTTCCGCCTGCACCCCCGTGAGGGATGAAGCGAATTTTTTCCCGCCATTCTTTACATCATCCTTATGAATACCGGAATTTACAAGTGCGGACAGCGCATCACGCACCTCGTCCCTCGCATCCTCAAGCTGCAGATCGAGAAATTCTTCCACAGCACCAACCGCTTTCTGTTTGGACTCCACCCATGAAGATCCATCATAGCGCAGATAGTCAGTAGCAACCGTGAAACGCAGTTCGTCCCCGTACTCCCGCGAGATGACCTTCGCCTGTCCAATATCTGAATAATCGGAGGGCTTTAGGGATTCACCATGAAACTCATATTCTTCCGGCGGCACATACCCCTCCTGCGACTGCACCTTCTTTGCGAACTTGCGTGCGCTGCCCCAGATGACCTGCAGTTCTTCCTCATCAAGCGGCGGAATACACTTTTTCGATTCCTCAATGAAAATGTCATGTGCCCTGTCTGTAGCACCGTACCGTTTCACAATCCTCCCGGCGAAACGGGACATTGTGGAATTCCTCTGCCCCTGCGGTATGCCGCTTTCTTTTCCGGTAGTTTTTCCCGTTTCCTGCGGCCTGACGATACAGTCAACCGTCAGTTCGCCCTCATGCCAAAGGATTTCATCTGTCGGGTTCCCGAAGAAAAACCTTGCCGCGTCCATAGCGTTGTCATCGAAAAAGGGGAACTGTGCAATGACCGCCTCTTTGAGGGCCTTGTACTTTCCACTGTCCGTGATGGCATCGTGGGGAAAATACACATGATGCCGCGGACGTGCGGATTTTCCGTCCTTCGGCTTCATGTTGTGGCGGCTCGGAGCAATGGCATACGCAATATCGGGAAACAGCCTTTCGTAGTCCGCCGGGTAGATCCAGTCCTCCGGATCGTCGGAGTGATCATTATCGTTATCAAAAGCCGAGCAGTCTGCGGATAGGAAATCTTCCTTACTCCGGTGCGATTTTCTGTAGCGGGCGCACACATGGTCATAAGCAACGGCGGCCTGGAAATCCTCCTCGTTTTCGATGATGCGCTTGTCGGGGTAAACCGTATTGTTTTTCCTGCCGCAGCAATTTGCCGTGTAAATTGTGAGCTTCATATTGTCTCCTCCTTCATGCATTCGTAATCTTTCGGTTCATAGGCAGATGCATCATTGCGTTTCCTACCCTTGCGGTATGGGGCAATCCATACCTGCTTACCGCTTCTGTAAGTCCTCCAATGACCGATCACACCCCAGCAGGGACATGTCATATGCTTGTGCGGGCCCGCATATTTTTTCAGTTCTTCCTGATTAACGCAGATTATCTTTGCAATCCTGGCCTTTCTCCTGCCATGCTGGTTCCTTCCAGACCCAGCACTTTGTGGTGCCTTGCGCCCCGATGTTTCTGTGAAAATAACCGGCTTCTCATATATGGCTCTCTGGATGCCAAGATAGACCAGCTTAATATCACGCATTATCTCGATAAACATGGAGTAATCTTTATCCATGGCATAATTCAGACGCAGATCGTAATTTCTCCAGAATTCCTTCTGCAATGTCCCTGTTAGGGTCACGTTCCCGTTTTTGTCCAGCGCACGGAATGTAAAAATGGTCATGACCGAGTCAACTTCTACTGCATTACGAAAGGACATGAACGCATCAATGCACGGCACCATCTCGATTTGATTTCCTCCGTCCCCTGGAACGATTACAGGTTCTGCCGGAAGAATACTTTTCTTATAACGGACTACCGTCATATTCACCGAGGGGACCGGCTCACTGACAACCAGTTCAAACTCCCGGAGGGCCGGTTTTTCCATCAGCGTTATACTGTCCATTTTCATTTCACCCAGGGGCGTTACAAACTTATCCGCCTCGGCTTCCGTAACACGGATTGTGTCGAGTTTTTCAAATCCGGGCCTTGATCCCCAATGTCTGCCCCATTCGCTCACCCTGGGGTCAGAAGGATCGCTGTAGACCGGGTATTCCATCTGCATAAATCTATCCAGCGTAATTGGCATTGCCTTCTTCCTCCTTCAAATCTTCTGTAAAATACCGCACCGGTATGTTCTTCTTTTCCGCTTTCGCAATCTCTGCCCGCATCCCCGATGATATGACGCTGCCGAACACCCACATCTGTTCGCACTTGGTAAGCAGCACCATCCCCATGAACAGAGCCAGTTCCCGTTCCGCCGGGCTGCCGTCATCCATGAACTGCGGATAAAGCAGGTGAGGGGTAATGGGAATACAGGTATTCCGCACCGCAAAGCGGCTGTATGTCCTTGCCATGTTCACATTCCGTTCCACATCACCAGCGTAGGGAGAGCATATATAGACCAGCGGCCGGTATACACGCCTTGCCGCTTTCTCCTCTTTCTCAATGTTGGAAAGGGCTTCATAAACCGTCGGGTCATAGTAGCCCTCGCTGTTATATTTGTTGATACCCATAGGCTGCACCTCCTTCTAATCCTTCTGATAAAACTCGCATTCGTATCCGTCCGCCCGCAGCTTCAGCCCTTTCGCCCAGGGCGGTGTCCTGCCCATCTGTTCGCACACTGCTGTAACCGACATCCGCCGGTCGGCTTCAATGATGACCTCGTCATGCACATGGGCGACAATGGAGCAGTTTTTTAAAGTCTGCATGGCATAGCAGAGAATATCGCGGGCAGTACCCTGGACGATGTTCTCCACAAACTTGGGACCATAGCTTTCCAGCCGTTCCCACTTCTTTGTTCCGCCCACGCCCATGTAAGTCACCGACTCCCCACCGAACTGGTTCTCGCCAATCCTCGGTTTCACATAGGCGAGCCGCCGGCCGGAAGGAAGGGTGATAAAGAGCATGGCGCTCCGGTAATCAAAGCGGAGGCCGTGTGTCTCCGTGGGGATTCTCATTTTGACGCATTCTTTCACAGCCCGATCCACATCCCACCAGAAACGGACGATCTTGGGATTTGCCGCTCTCCAGCTATCCACCAGCGGTTGAAGTTCCTCCTCCGTCATTCCGGCCTCCAACGCACCCATTGCCTTCAGCGCACCGACGCTGCCACCATACCCGCAGGACAGAGTCGCCTGTTTTCCTTTCTGGCGCAGTTCTGCGTTCTCCCCATGCTTTTCCACCCGGCAGTGGAACATACGGGCAGCAGTCTCACAGTAAATGTCTCCGCCTTTTTCAAAAACCTCCAATACCCATTTCTCTCCGGCCAGCCAAGCCAGCACTCTCGCTTCGATGGCGGAAAAATCTGCCACAATGAGTTTCCTGCCATCCTGCGGCACAAATGCCGTGCGGATAAGCTGGGAGAGGGTATCCGGGATATCTTCATAGAGCATGGAAAGTGCTTCATAATTACCGCTCCGCACCAAAGCCCGCGCCTGTGCCAAATCTGGCATGGTATTCTTATACAGATTTTGCAACTGGATCAGCCGCCCGGAGAACCGGCCGGTGCGGTTCGCCCCATAAAAAACGAACATCCCATGCGCACGGCTGTCTGTGCAGACTGCGTTCTCCATCGCCGTGTATTTCTTCACGCTGCTCTTGGCGAGCTGCTGCCTAAGCGAAAGAACTTCCCGCAGGGGCTCCGGCGCTGTCTTAATCAGCTCCGCCACAGCCTTTTTTCCCAGGGTGTCCGTTTCCAGCCCGTGGTCTGCCAGCCACTGTTTCATCTGCTGTACGGAATTCGGGTTATTCAGTTCCGTCAGTTCCTGCATGGTGGCGGTCAGCCGTTCACGGGAGCGGGCATCCATTACAATAGCCTGCCTGACCAATTCCATATCCACACCGATGCCCCGGTCATTGATCTCCTGGTCGAGATGGTATTCTTCCCAGATGGCATCCGGTACCGGAAAATTGGAGAGCCGTTTTTGTATCAGCATTTCCGTCTCCACATCCCGGAGGTTATATGCCTTGAACCGTTCCCATTTCTCCGGGTCATGCTCCGGGCGGTTCCGTGTCCTGCCGCCGTTTGCCTTGGTCGGCTTGCAGGGGACGCAAAAATAGCGGATCAGGTCTTTGCCCTCCGCCAGCTTCTGCTTTTCCAGCCCCAGCACTGCGCCGGTGTTTTCCAGGGAGAGGGGAAGCCCCAGCGTGGCAGACCACACCATCGTGCAGTGCCAGCCTTCCGGTTCCAGCCATTCCCCCAGAAAATTAGACAGGCACACCCTCTCGAACATGGCGTTGAACGCCCACTTGGTCACGGAAGCATCCGACAGGGCATAGATGATTTCATCCGGGATCTGTTCCCCGCAGGCAAGATCGACTACACGCACATCCCCGCCATCCACCGCATAGCCGAACAGCAGAATTTCAAAGGCCGGGGAGGAGGCATATTTATACACACCGCACTTGGACAGATCCACGTCCGAATACGATTCAATATCTATGGACAACGTCCTCATTTCTTTTCATCATCTCCCTTCAACCGCCAACGGGGCGGCAGGGGGCTGATACCCCCACCACCCGGTTCCAGCGGTTTTCTGCATCAGGAGAGGAAATCCTCGTCCTCATCTGCAAAATCATCCTCCGGGCGGGACTTGCCGCCCAGCGGCTCCCCGTCACGGATCTTCTGCAGGTTGTTTAACCCGCAGGCAATCCCTTTATTGCCGTTAGAGTTAAAGGCATAGAAGTTGATGCTCGCCCTGCCATACACGCCGCTGTACACCTCAGAAGTATCAATAATAGGCTGGCGGTCCGCGTCCACGATGCCCGGAGCCGTGGCGCTGTTGGCATTGACGAAATAGGCGTTTGCATAGGCTTCATCGTCCGGGCGTTCCGCATCCCCGTCACGCAGCGGGGTCTTTAAGACGGAGAGCGCCGGGACACTCCGGCCGTTACCCTTCAGCTTTGCCTCGCCCTCTTTGTAGGCGGCTTCGATAGCTGCCTTGATCTTATTGATGGTCGCCGTATCCGACTTGGGGATGATCAGGCTGACGCTGTACTTGGGCGTGCCGCCGTTGATGGACTTGGGCTGCCATACGTTGCAGTAGCTCCATCTGGTATTGGGGCCGGTGATCACTTTCATCGGGTTCTTGACTTTTTTTGACATTCTGGTTTCCTCCTCAATCTTTAAAATCATTCTGTGCCGTATTCATAGGCTGCCGCTTGTCCGACAGCGGCACAAGGACGGGCCTGCCCTGGGGCTTTTCGATCAGGCCGCCCAGCAGCTCGTCAAATTTCTTTTTGCCCAGGAGCTTTTGCATCTCCGTAAGGCCCAGCACCTTTTTTGCATAGGGGTCGTACCCTGCCTGGGAAACGGCGTCAGCCACCGCCTCCTCATTGATATACCGGCGGTTGGAGCGCCCCTCCACTACCTTGTAGCCGGGATACTCCGTGCCGCTGAGTGCCTGCCGGAGCGCATATTCCTTCACATCCGCAGCCCAGGCAGCCAGTTCATCTGCCTTGTCCAGGATGGCGGCGATCTCCGCATCCTCCAATGTGTCGGGCATCTCAAAATCATATTTCGCCAGTTCCAGGTTATACTCCGCCCGTTTCCGGCAGACCGCTTTCGCCTTGCAGAACCGGCACCAGTCGCCGCAGGCAAACTCCCCGCCACCCTCATAGGCCAGCTTTGCCTTATAGGCCAGGTCGTTGTGCGCCCACTGCAAAAGGTCATCCTTTGCCATGGTGCAGACGCTCACGTTGTCCCGGCGGGGCTGGAAAATGGTCATGCGTACCGTGTCAATGTCATAGATGCCGTCAAACAGTTCCAGCGCGCCCAAGGCATACAGCATCATCTGGGGATTCTCTACTGCGGATACCTCCACGCCTTTCCCATGCTTGTAATCCACAATATCGAGAGTACCGTCTGCGATAATGACACAGTCTCCGGTTCCGAAGCCGTCTTTGACAAAACGGGAAAAATCCAGCCGCTGCTCAATCAGCACCACCGGGTCTTTGCAGGATTTCTTTGCGTCCTCCACCAGTTCCAGCACATAAGCGGCATAGTCTGTGGCGCACTGCTCCATCTCCTCGTTGTAGAAGGAAAGATCCTCCGTTGGGTCTGCGGCATCCATGCCAAGCGCCTGTTTCAGTTTGTATTCACACAGGCTGTGAGCGTCCGTCCCTTCCTGGGCATATTCACTGCCCGTATCCTCATACTTCTCGCAAAGCCTCGCGGAGGGCGGGCAATTCAGCCAGCGGTGGCTGGAGGAAGCGGAAAGCAATGCGTGGCCCAGGCCAGACTCTCTTGTGCCTGCGGCACAATTCACCTTCTGTTTTCCCATCACAGCACCTCCGCTTCCGCAAGGAGCGCCGGGTACTCTGCCGGGTCAATGTCCGACAACTTATCCGCACCGTGCTTGATCAGGAGCGCCTTTACCTCTGCCGTATGGCCGGCACGGGACTTCTCCGCCAGGGCCGCCCGCACCTGTTCCAGGGTCAGCGGCTTTAGCTTCGCCTTCTCCACAGGCTTCTCCACTTGCTTTGCAGCATTTTTCTTTTCCGGTTTCTGAGCCGGCTTTTCCTCCGTGGTTTGGTCCGGCTGTTCCTGCCCGCCCTGTGCTACAGCGTCTGCCACCGCCTGCAGGCTGTCCGCCAGGGAGCGGAGATCGGATACCACATCCAGAAGAAGTTTCATCCTACTCATGCGCCAGCCCTCCTTCCGCAACCTCCCGGATCGAGAGTTCCTCCACGGAACTGCCCGGAACAATAACCGTCAGTTTTACCTTGTCCCCAAGGAGGAAACGCATCAGGCGCTCCCTCACGGAGACGCTGCGCACACTGACCGCGCCGCTGTTCACAGGCTCTTTTGAAACACGTATCTGTAATGTGTGTTTCATCTCATCACCTCTGCTTTCTGAAGGACAGTATCGGTGTGTCCTTCAACATACGGAGATTAGGAGGGCGCTTTGAGGGGGGGGATTTCAGAAAAACTTCAAAAACTTTTTCCTGGCCCCTTCGATGGATTCCCGGATCGTCTTGATATCTTTGCCTTCCCGGCGGGCAATCTCCCGGAGTGACAACCCCTCGGACGTCATCAGAAGCCTCCGCTGCTGCACCTCCGAGAGCCGTCCGAAAGCCTCCTTGATACGCTGGTTTTCCAGCTGCAGGAACAGGGCAGATTCCGGTGTCTTGCCATCTGCGTAATCTTTGCCCTCGTACACCGCCGCATCCAGGGAATAGCAGTGGTACCGCTCCTTCCGGTCCTGGTTGCTTTCCTCCCGTCTGGAATCCAGAATCAGGTTCCCGATTTCTTCTCTGACCTCTACGTCAGAGGTCTCACCATTTGCAAATGTGTAATTGATTTTCAATTTGCCGTTCTCCTTTCGGAGCCCGGCAAGGGCACCTCCGCCGCTAAAACGAAAAAAAGAGCCTGACAAGCAGCACAAAAGTGCCGCTTGCCAGGCTCAATATCCCATCTGTCTTTCTTTCAAGACAGCGTGATGAAGGGGCAACCACAGATGATGGAATGAAATCACCCCCTTCGTGCATCATGCTCAGACAAACGCCGCACCGTTTTCCCGGCTTCGCTGTCCGTTGCCCGCCCGTCATATACATTCCTTATGAGGGCTGTAGTATTGCCGCAGCTATCCGGTAAGTCCCGGAAACCTGCCCGGAACATTCGGTGGTAGCTATTCAGTTTTGATGATCCCAACCTCCGCGCCGCAGTGCCCGCACTTCATATATAAATCGGGATACCGACCCTTGTGGGGGATCTTGGTCTGTGTCTTTGTACCCTTTACTGCGTCCAGCAATTTCCACCCGCATTTCGGACAGTACACTGGACGCATTTTATCTCTTATGTCATTCTGTTCAACCTCCTTCTTGCCTTGGCGCAAACCGGTCACTCCTTTCCGCCAGAGCCAATCCGGCTGCCGGGGAGCGGCCTGCGATCTGTGCGCAGCTATTCCTCCACAATGTCCGTGAGCCAATGCGCCACCGGTCTGGAAAGAAGCCGCGCGTTGAGGTATGCCATCTCTAAAGTAAGACAGGTATTCCCCAAGTAATACCCGTCCATGATCGTGAGGGTCATGGCAAGGTCTGGCTGCTCCATATCGGTCAGGCAGATCGGCAGCAAGTATTGTACCCGGCCCTGATACCCCTGCGGAACCACAATGCTCGGTTCCACCACAGCCTTCCGCCGCGCCAACTCAACTGCCGTTTCCAAAAGCAGGGGCAGGTTTTGCGCTTCGCGGATTTCTGCCGGGATACGGGAAAGGTTCTCCTCGTCGCCGAGGATATGATCCACGTTGACGCGGATCGGCCATTCCGGGTTATAATTGACGCCATATTGCGTCATATAGTAGCTGGGCTTCTTTGGCAACGGAGATGTGTGCCGGAGCATCGGCGACAGCTCATCCGCAAAGCCCCTGAAATACCATTCCAGCAGGGAGTCCTTCTTTTTATTCCGGTCAAAGCAGGCATAAATGGCCTTATACCGCCGGGTGTAGAGGCCCGTATGGAAACAGCAAAATTCATTCTCAATGTGGAAGTAATCTGCCGCGCTGCTGGGGTTTCTTTCGTCCTTGTAGTCAATCAGCTGTTTCTTAAAGATCGCATGAATATATCGCTCCAAAATCGGAGTATCTGGATTTTTCGTTAAGTATATCGGATTTTTGAATCGCCACGGTTCCGGCAGGGCCATCTCCGCCAGCATATCAAGCTGGGAGTACCAGTTCGGGACGTAGGCGAAGGAAAATAAATCTGGCATGAGTATCATATGAGTTTCCTCCATTTGTTCTGTAATGCGTCCACGATCTTCATCTGTACTTGTATCTTCATGTCCTCATCAATGTAGGAATGTAGTTGGCCGTCCGGGCCGACTTCGTCATACATCACCAGAGAATTGATATAGCTATCATAATGCAGGAGATATGCTTCGATTGCCTCCTGGTCGCCGTGAACCGCTCGCTTGATTAGGTCATAGGTTAATTCATGGCTCTGAGCTTTCTTGCTCATAGAAAGTTCTGATTGCCTTAAATGCACGCTGTCTCAGGTTGTAGACAGTGCGGGTCGTCACCTCCATTCTGGCTGCAATTTCCCCATCCGTCCAAGCATACCAGAAGTCAAACAGTAAGACCTTCCGTTGCTTCTCCGGCAGGGAGCAGAGTGCTTTATATAAAGTTTCGCTATAGACCACGCAGGATAGCTCGTCCGCATAAAGCACAAAATGGTCGGACGGATACCTGTCATCGTGGCTTAAAAGTTCAAGAAGATAGTCTACCGGTTCATCGGAAAAATGCTTCTCCCGGTTTGCCTTTGCCCGTTTGAGATTTCTGCTGAAATTCCGGGCCACCGTCTTGGTAAAAGAGTCCACCATGGCGACGATCCGCTTTTCATCAGAGGGAGACATCATGCCGCATCCCTCCTTTTTGCAGATTTGAGCTGGTTCTTTTTCGCCTCCTCACATAACCAGAACACATCTCAGGGGTGCAAACCGGAAAGTTTTTGAAAAATAATTTGAAAAAAATTTTTTGTAAAGGTGAATCCATCTACAATAGCATTTAAGAACCGTCCATATTGAAACTTCCATAACATAGAAAAAGGTCAATCCACACAAGGCAGACTGACCTTTTCCGGCAAGTAGCAGGCTGATGTTATCTTGCCTTGTCTTCATTATTTACAGATTCTTTGAGCTTTGAAAAGCTCTCATCGCTAATGGCGTGCTCAATCCGGCAGGCATCGACCTCCGCAGTCTTTGGGTCAACACCTGCAGCGATAAGCCGCTCGGTAAAGAAGCAATGACGCTCGTAGATTTCTTCTGCAACCTTCCGCCCCTCATTAGTTAGGTGGAGAAAATGGTTCTCATCCATTGTGAGAAAGCCGCCATCTTTTAGAGTATTGACTGCCACACATACACTTGGCTTTGACACTCCCATGTGCCGGGCCACATCTACGGAACGCACCATACCGAGTTTCTTTTGGAGAACAAGGATCGTTTCCAGATAGTCCTCCCCGGACGCATAAATTTTCATTTTGAAATCCTCTCTGTGCATGTGATCAATCTTCAAGTTGCTTCGTCATCCTAATGGATTTTTGTAATTCTTTGTGAATATGAACTGCAAATACAATCGTCACAAGAGTGGTCAAAATGTCTGCGACCGCCTGTGCCCATATCACTCCGTTTAGTCCCAAGATTACAGGTAGAATTATGATGACCGGCATAAACATGATTCCTTGCCGACAAATATTTAGGAAACCACCACCTAATGCTTTTCCCATGGAGAGATAGAGCGTAGAATAGGTAAACTGAAAACCAAAGGTAAAAAACAAAATTGTGTTTGCTTTTAGGGCTGGAACGGCAATCTCCAGGACTTGCGGATCATCGCCAAACAAAGATAGAATAGGCGTAGCCAGTAGGAAAATCAATATCGTCCATGCAACACAAAAGATGGTGGTCCACTTCATGCAGCTCCGGATTGCTTCGTTTAGGCGGGAATAGTTTTTTGCTCCGTAATTGAATCCAGCCATGGGTTGAAAACCTTTCATATACCCGAATACTACATTTACCCCCAATGTCACAATCCTCAGCACAATGCCCATGGCCGCAATCGCGTCCTCGCCATAAACTCCAGCAGCCGCGGATATACGGCTCATGGAAAGACTGGAAAGTAGCTGAAGCAACAGCATGGAAACGCCCACCTTCAAAATCTCACCATAAATTCCGACAGAAGGCTTAAATTTGGAAAAAGCGATCCTCAGATAGCTCTTTCCACCCACGAAAAACCAAACATAGATAGCACTGGTTGCAATCTGTGAAATCAAAGTGGCGACCGCTGCGCCACGAACTCCCATGTTCAAAGAAGTAATGCAAATCGGGTCCAGGATTACATTGAGTACCGCGCCACTGATCATTGCAGTTAGCGAAATATTGGACGCTCCCTGAGCAACAGCCAGATTCCCTGCGGTTACATTTGCTGTGCTGAAAATGGTACTGATGATAAAGAGCACAGCATAGTCCTTTGCCAAATCAAAGATGGAAGGGATTGCTCCCATAAATTTCAGAACTGGATTTAATGCCAACAGCAGCATTACAGCCACAAGCAGACCAGTAACAATGCTACTGAACATAGCGGTAGAAGCCACCCGCTCCGCCATCTCTTTGTCCTTTTTTCCGAGGAGTCGTGAGATATAGGAACCCGCACCGGCACCGAATGTCAGCCCAATGCCGGAAAAAATCAAGGAAATGGGAAAGGCAACTGATACAGCGGCCACTGCCTGTTTCCCAAGGCCGGAAACAAAATATGTATCTACCACGTTGTAGAGCGCAGTCACCAGCATACTGATGACCATTGGGATTCCCAACTGAAACAGCGCTTTTGATACGGGTGCTTCACTCATGAGTTTGATACGATCCGTTTTCATCTTCTTACTCTCCTTTCGCAATCCAGACTTTTGCCTTTTCCTGTTCCTGGATCATGGTATAATAGTGTCCTCTCTTTTTGAGCAGTTCTAAATGTGTTCCAATTTCTTCAATGTTTCCATTGTTTAATAGGATGATTTGATCGGCATTCTGAATGGTGTTAAGCCGGTGCGCTATGACAAAAACTGTCTTTCCCTTCATTAAGTGGTCTAACGCCCGGTTAATCCGATCTTCGTTATCTGCATCCAGTGATGCTGTGGATTCGTCCAATAACAGAATAGGAGCGTTTTTCAAAATAGCTCTTGCGATAGCTATCCGCTGTTTCTCCCCTCCAGACAAGGAGGCTCCACCTTCTGCCAAAACTGTGTTATATCCGTCCGGCAATTTTGAGATGAAATCGTGACAGCACGCCGCTTTTGCCGCAACGATGACTTCCTCCATGGTCGCATCCGGTTTTCCAACACGGATATTATTTAGAATCGTGTCAGAGAGCAGTGTATTTTCTTGGAACACAGCGCTGATTGATTGCAACAGACGATCTGGCTCCAGCTCCCGAATATCCCGGCCACCAATGGTAATCACACCTGAACTTACATCCCAAAAACGCGCGATCAGATTTGCAACCGTCGATTTCCCAGAGCCGGATGGGCCTATCAACGCAGTCACACTTCCTTCTGGAGCTGTAAAGCTAATGTGATGCAGCACTTCTTCTCCGTTGTCATAGGAGAAGCAAACCTTTTGAAATGCAACATCATACCGTTCCAGAGTAAAGCTATCATCCTGATAGGGCAGCGGGCCATGGGACATTGCTTTTTCCAGATTATCCGCAGCCAGTTTCAAGTCCTTGAGCATAATGTAGTAATGCTCAAAAGAGATTAGCAGGCCGGAGATTGCCATGCTCATAATAAGAAACGCAATAAAGGATTCATTTGGAATCTGCCCGCCCAGCAATAAATAGCTGCCCCCCAACAGGACCAATGGCATCAGAAAATTGACAAGGATCGAGTAAATCGCCGTAGGCGGAGCCATCTGACACTCAATTTGTACGCTGATTTTCCGTACTTTTTCCAAGCTCTCCAGCAGGCGCTCAAAGTGGGTGGAAGTCATGTTGTGGGCCTTGAATATTTTAATTCCTTTGATGTACTCCATTACGGTAGAGACCATGCGGGCCGTCATTGTCCTCTTTTTTGTTCCGAGTTGCTCTACCAAACGGTTTCCCCAACGCAGTAACGGAACAGCAAAAAGGAGAACCACGCATTCCGCCAGTGCCAGTTTCCAGTTGATGAAAAAGGTACCAACCAGTATAAGACCGCAAAGAGTTACGGTTTTCATCAGGAAAGACAGTGCATGAGACAAAACGCCCTCGAAGCTCCCCATGTCGTTCGTCATGGTATTGATCAGGTATCCAGTACTGTTCTGGTTGAAATAGCCGAGACTCAATTTACGGAAATGATCAGCCAGCTTAATTCGGAACTGTCCTGTTACAGTGAAGGCTCTTTCAAAACAAAGGAGATAGCTTTTCCGGTAAACGATGATCCGATAAATCACCCCCAACAAGCAGACCAGTGTGTAAATGCCAATTTTGTTCATGGTAAGTGTGCCGAAAAAGAGATCCAGCACCGTTAGATACAGGACAAAATAAAGTGCCATGCTACCCAGGGAATCAATGCACATAAGAAAGATGGGAAAATATAATTCCTTTTTGCTCTTTCCAATCAACTTTTGAATTGTATGTAGCATCAGACCGCCTCCTTTCCCAAATAAGCCTTCCACATATGACTGTATATCCCCCCGGCAGCCACCAAGTCTTCATGCCGTCCCTGTTCTACAATTTGACCAGCATCGAATACCACAATGTTATCTGCGTTTCGGATGGTATGCAGACGGTGGGCAATCATGATGGTTGTCTTTCCTTTCAAAAGGCTTTGAAGGGCGAGCTGGATTTTATGTTCGTTTTCAATATCAGAATAGGAAGTCGCTTCATCAAAAATCACGATGGGAGCATCCTTCAGGATAGCACGGGCAATGGCGATCCGCTGCTGCTGGCCTCCGGACAACTTCACTCCCTTATCCCCAATTCTCGTCTGGTATCCTTGCGGAAGTGTGCAGATAAAATCATCGATCTGCGCGGCCTTGGCAGCGGCTATGACCTGCTCCTCCGTTGCATTGCTTCCCATACGGATATTCTCAAACAGGGTGTCCTCCATCAAGAAAACATCTTGAAACACAAACGCTGTCAAATCCATCAGCGATTCGGAATCTATATCTTGCAGGGGAACTCCGCCAATAGAAATCGTGCCGCTGTCTGTATCCCAATACCGTCCAATCAACTGGGCCGCAGTTGTTTTCCCGGCGCCGGATGGACCGACAAAGGCGGTCAGTGTTCCGGGGTTCAGCGTCAGTGACACATGGGAGAGAGCCTGTCTGTCCCGGTCATATCCAAAGCACACATCATCGAAACGCACTTCATAACTCCCGGTTTTCGGAAGTTTCTTATCACCGCCACAAATGGGCTGGGTATTTAAGATTTCTTTAATGCTGGCAAGTCCGCTTTCCAGCTCCATGTGCCCCATCATGATATTCAGCAGACTGAAAAAGGCGCTATAAAAGCACATCGTCAACAGGATAAACAGCAAAAAGACTTCCGCTGTAAGTCCCCCATTCAAATAAAGAAGACCCCCGATAGGAAGGGTAAACAAAATACCAGAATCCAAAATAACAATCGTAATGGCAATTGGTCGGCAGGAGCAACCAGCCATCTTTTTCAGACAGCCAGTATAGGCTAAAGCTGCCGAACTGTATTTTTTGAATTTCTCTGCTGTAAGTCCATACATTTTGATAATGGGCATACAGTTTACGAACTCATTGACAGAGCCAGACAGCTCCGACATGGTTTTCGCATATTCATTTGTCAAATCCGGGTATCTCCGCATCATTGCCATAGGAAGGGCAATTCCTAAAACTGCAGGAATCAGCATACACAGAGCCATGACCGGTTGGAGAAACAGAAGAAGCAAGAACAGCAGCACTGGAACCACAATCGCCTGTGCAAGTTCAATGGTATTGTGAGCAATAAAGTCTTCTAACCGTCCAATATCATCGAACAATGCTCCTTTCAGTCGGCCAGGTGCATGGTCATGGAAAAAGCCGAGATTCAGCCGGGAGAGATGTTCCAGCACACGGAGTTTCAGGCGGTGCATGGTATTGAATGCCGCCGTGTGTGTGCAAATGGTGGCACATGAGAGCAATACATTTTGTAAAACAGCAGCCACCACGGCAACCATAGCCCAAAATAGGGCGTTGGAGAAAGAAAGCGTTTGCTGAATCAAGGACAGAATCATTTGGTAGATTATGAAATACGGTACAAAGGAAAGCGCCGAGCAAAGTATCGCCAAAAAAATTCCGACTGATAGTCTGCCGCACTCTTCTTTCATCAATGTTAGAACGCTCAAGGTATTTTTGCGTTGCATATTGAGCCTCCTCCTTGTTAAAATTATTCGTTAGAATCAGCTAACCACATGACTATAGGTTACACCCACAAGAGATAAAAATCAATTATTCTATTCATCGCAAAACTTATTTTCCAAACCATCAAAAAATCATTGTAAATACAGGATTTTCTTTGCTTTTTGCTTTGTGTTTTAATAATATCGTGATATAAAAACACTTGATTGTGATACTATCTTGTGATATGCTGAATGTATGGAGGTGAACCTATGGAACAGACCGTAATTGACTATTATATGGATCTGCCAAAACACTTGCATTTTGTGCGTGTGGCAGAGCAGTCAGATGAATGTTGTGACACTTATCGGATGTTGTCCGATTATGGTTCCGGCAGTGTTCGCATTCTCAACTTTCACCAGCAGTTTCTCATTGTCCTGGCGGACTTCACGCCACAGGAAAATTTTGAAAAGGTTTCAGAAATCAAGCAGGAGTATTTTGAGATCAGCCAGTTCGAGACAGATTCCAGCTCTTTCAAAGTGGGTGGACGCAAAATCAAGCAAGTGGATCGAGGAATCTGCTGCTATGCAAACTCTCACAAGACTGCTTATGCGTTTTGCGAAGCTGGCAAGCCAACCCGATTTACCAAGGTGATCGTTACCCGCTCCTATTTTGATCAGTTTTTACAGCGGCGTTATGGAGACACCTATGAAACTTCCAAAAATGCGCTGGATTATCTGTTGCAAAACCCCAACTCACCTGAATTGAACTTCGTTTTTCAGCAAATCAAGGACTGCCCTGCGGAGGGGAGCGCTCGCACACTCTACATGGAAGGAAAGGTCATGGAGCTCCTGTCGTTGGTTACACATAATTTGGAGCAAGAGCAAAACCGGCGACACCTGCCCGTTAAATTGGATAAAAAGGATAAGCGATCTCTCGGAAAGGCTGTTACGCTGATGAAGCGGGATTTGGCGGCTTACCCTTCGATCTCCGAATTGGCTCAAACCGCAAATATGAGTCCCTCCCGTTTCCAGATGGCTTTTCGACAAGTGTATGGAACGACAGCCTATGAATATCTCAAGGTCATGCGAATGAACTACGCTTTGCTGCTTCTTCAGGATTCGGATGATAGTATCCGTACCGTGGCTCTCAAAGTGGGCTATCGAAATGCAGGTCATTTTTCCAAATTATTCAGAGATACCTTTGGCATGGGGCCACAAGAGTACCGCAACATTCACAAGATTAAATGATAATAGTGTCACGATACAGTTTTTATCTATCACAATATTTTTAATTTTTTCGTTTGTATCATGGAAAACCACTGGGTTTAATGGCGTTTCCAACGATTCCTAAATTGTACTTTCCAATATCGCCACACTATTGATAGTAACGCTGATTTAATATAAAATGTGGACTGGTTAGTTTCAGCTAATCACTCCACATTTTTATTTTTGCAAGAAGGGAGAGAGGAGGATTTTGCATTTCATAAAAAAACTGATAAGAGTTCTGATCGTGCTCATCGGTGTGAGCCTGCTGTCCTTCATTTTGGCAAATCTGTCCTCGGTCGATCCAGCAGAAGCGATTGCCCGACGTATTTACAGCAACCCAACACAAGAGCAGATCCAAGACATTCGTACAGAAAAAGGGCTGGATCAACCAATCCTGACACAATATGCTCGATGGGTCGGCAACTGCCTGCGCGGAGATCTCGGGACTTCTTATCAGAGCAATCAGCCTGTAATACAGGAGATGGCAGGAAAATTGACTGCTACGCTTCTTCTGGTGGGAATGGCACTGTTATGGATTGTCCTGATTACCATTCCGCTTGGAATTGTGTCAGCAGTCAGAAAGGATCGGTTTTGCGACCATTTGATTCGGATAATTACGATTCTTGGGATTTCCATTCCTGCTTTTTGGCTTGGGTATCTTCTATTAACCGCTTTTGCAATTCGTATTCCGGTATTCAAGGTCGTGGATTACGGAAATTTGCGCAGCCTGATTCTGCCGTCGATCACACTGGCGGCATCAGTTGTGTCTTCTTCCGTCCGGATGCTCCGGGCCACGATCCTGGAAAATCTGAAAAAAGATTATGTAATTTACGCACAGGCCAGAGGACTGTCTACCGCTCAGATCCTTTGGAAGCATGTTCTGAAAAATGCCTTGCCCCCTATGGTCACCTTGTTTTTCCAAAACATTGGGATGATGATTGGCGGTAGTGCCATTGTGGAGAGTGTGTTTTCCTGGCCGGGGCTGGGAAATTATTTTGTCAGTGCCATTGTTAATCGGGACCTTCCTGTTATTACAGGCTGTGTTTTGGTTCTCGGACTGATTTTTGTTATCTGCAATACGGTAGGAGAACTGGTCAATCGAGCGTTAAATCCACGCATGATAAGCGGAAAGGAGGGCGAGGTAGTTTGAAAAATAAGCTGTTACATAATCCACAGGCTGTCATAGGGGCGCTTTTAATTGCAATCATTCTGCTTATGGGCGTGCTTGCTCCTTTTCTCGCGCCTCATGATCCTATGGCGGTTGACATCACAAAAAAATTTTTAGAACCATGCAACGAGTATCCTTTCGGCACAGACCAGTTGGGACGCTGTGTTTTATCACGTTTATTGTATGGAGCCAGATACTCTCTTGGCCTGGCATTGCCGATTTTAGCAATCCTTGCCTTGATTGGCACAATGCTTGGCATGCTGTGTGCTTGGATTGGTGGATTGTTTGATCGGGTCATGAACATCATCTGTGATATATTTATGGCTTTTCCGCCGCTGGTCATTGTGTTGACCCTGATAGGCGTGATCGGTCAAGGAGCGGTCAATCTCATTCTTTCCATTATCCTTTCCATGTGGGTATGGTTTGTAAAAGTAGTTCGCAGTTATGTTCTAATAGAAAAAGACAGGGATTATATCACTGCTGCAAAAATTTCCGGGTGTAGCGGGGCAGACATTTTATTCTCCCATATCTTGCCCAATATCCTGCCGTTGCTTGTCGTTTACTTTAGCACAGGCATCGCTTCGATTATTCTGATGATTTCAGGCTACTCATTTCTTGGCCTTGGGCTTGGAAATGATATTCCGGAATGGGGTGCAATGCTGAACAGCGCCAAGCAGTACCTTTATTCAAATCCCATGCTGATTGTCTACCCCGGCATCTGTATCCTGTTGACTGCAGCTGGCTTCAACCTTTTTGGTGAGGCCCTGCGCGATATTCTTTCTCCGGAGGAGGATTGACATGGAACCATTGCTTACAGTCAATCATTTATCAGTAAGATTAAAGAAAAAAGGAACTTTGTTGGTAAACGATGTGAGTTTCCAAGCCAATTCGGGTCAGATCTTAGGGATCATCGGGGAAAGCGGTAGCGGCAAGAGCATGACATGCCGGGCCTTGATGGGGCTTTTGGACCCCAGCCGCTTTCTCATCAGTGGCGATGCCATTTTCAAAGGTCAGGATTTATTCAAGCTGCCATCGAAAAAACTGCGGCTGCTGCGTGGAAATCATATCGCTATGATTATGCAGAATCCCATGACTGCTTTCGATCCTGTTACCCGTATTGGCAGCCAAATGGTGGAGACCCTTCGCGCACATCAGCAAATCTCCAAGGAACAGGCCGTAACTTCTATTACGCAAGAATTAGCCAAACTTGGTCTGGGCGATGTTCCCCGCATTTTGAACAGTTATCCCCACGAACTGAGCGGCGGGATGTTACAACGGATTATGATTGCACTGGCTTTGCTACTTTCCCCGGAGCTCATCATTGCGGATGAGGCTACGACTGCGCTGGATGTACATACGCAAGCGGTTATTTTGGAAGAGTTTACTGCCATTCGTAACGCGGGGATTTCGATGATTGTTGTCACGCACAATTTTGGAGTCCTCGCAAAACTGGCAGATGATGTAGTGGTTCTACATGACGGATCAGTGGTGGAGCACGGATCTGTATATCAAATTTTTGATAAACCTACGCAGCCTTATACGCAGGAACTATTGCAAGCAAGCAATCTGAAAAGGGGGTGATTCTGTGATAGAAGTTCGACACTTGACAAGAACTTACTTGTCACGCAGTTCGCCAAAAAGTAAAGAATCATTTGTATCTGTAAATGATGTTTCCTTTTCTCTGCTGGAAAATACACCTTATGCACTGGTCGGAGAAAGTGGCAGCGGAAAGAGTACGCTGGCGATGATGCTGGCAGCCATACTTCCTCCCACAAATGGTGAGATACTGTTAGACGGAAATAATATCTGGGCCCTATCCCCCAAGGAACTTCGGCTGATTCATGGAGAAGTTCAGTTGGTTTTACAAAACAGCCAGGGGGCTCTTGATCCTCGTCGCCGCATCTATGAGAGTATTGCGGAACCCTTGCGGAAACTACGGCATCTTACCCGGCAGGAAGAACAGCACACTGTACATGATATTTTGCACAAAGTACAGTTACAGGATGATATATTGATGCGTTTTCCAAGTGAACTTAGTGGCGGCCAGCAAAGCAGGGTTTGCATTGCGCGGGCTATGGCGCTTGCTCCGAGACTGATAATTTTCGATGAATCCGTCAGCGGGCTGGACGTTACCGTCCAGAAAAAGGTTCTGGACCTTCTTCTGGATTTGAGACAGGAGTATCAAAGTACCTTTCTGTTCATCACACATGATATTGATGTGGCACTTTACATGGCCGATAATATTTTTGTCATGAAAGAGGGAAAAATCGTCGAATCCATTACTGACGCTCATGGATATGACGACTTTAACCACCCATATTCGAGGGAGTTGATCGGATCACTCCCTCCCAAAACACCTTATAATCGTTAGGAGGAATCATAATGAAACGAATTAAAAAACTACTGGCACTGCTTCTTACTGCAGTGATGACCACCTTATCTTTTGCTGGCTGCGCTTCAGACCCCGATTCGGCCCCTTCCACCAGCCAAGAGAATACCGTCAAAGAAGTGACTTTCTGCGAAAGCTGGGATTTTGAAGGCGGCTTCTTTTCACTCCAGGCACCCAATGTGACCAATGGTACTTACGGTCTGTATTACTTCCTGACAAACTTTTATGAAACGCTGGTGCGATATGAGGATGGAGAAATCGTTCCTGGCCTTGCGGAGCGATGGGAAGTATCACCCGACGGACTGACTTATACTTTTTATCTGAAGCAGGGAATAAAATTTTCAGATGGGACCGATTTTAATGCGGAGGCAGTCAAAATCAATCTGGATAATATACCGGGAATCCTGGCGGAGTTCAACGGTGGCTGGGGGCTAACCAGCACCCTGTTGGATGAAGTGACTGTTGTGGACGAATATACTGTGGCAGTTAAGCTAACAACACCATATTATGGTGCTTTGCAGGACTTCGCTGTTCCCATGCCTATGTCGATGATGTCCCCTGCCGGATACAATGAAGACGGAAGCCTTGCCGAAATCACCAAGACAAAAACGCTCGGCACCGGTCCGTATATGTACGATGGACAGAAAGAAAATGAAATCTATACATTTGTACGCAATCCATACTATGACCGTGGCGAATCCGATGTGGATGTATTCCATGTGAAAGTTATTCCGGATAATGATGCGAAAGTTTTAGCTCTGCGTAACGGCGAAATCGACATGATTGTTGGACAGGCTAATCTCACTTATAATACCTTTGAGGAATTGTCCACCGCCCCGGGATTTACTGCTGTTTCTTCTGATGCCACCATCCAGAGCCGTACCATGGGATTCAATGTTTCACACGCACCTTTTAACGATCCTGCCGTTCGGTTGGCCGCAAACCATGCAATCGACACACAAAGTATCTCCACAAACATTTTCTATGGTGTAGAAACTCCGGCTGATTCGGTTCTGGATAAAGAGTTGCCCTATTGTGATGTGGATACCGGAACTTATGAGTATGATGTCGAAAAAGCAAAGCAAATTCTGGAAGATGCCGGATGGGTTGACAGCGATGGAGATGGTATCCGTGAAAAAGATGGCGTTAAGTTGTCCGGGAATCTTCTTTACGCCACCGATCAGGCATCCCTTGGAGATTTGTCCTCAGTTCTCGCCGCACAGCTAAAAGAAGTTGGCTTTGAAATTACCCCGGTGGGTAAAGAACAGATGGTTTATTTCCAGGACATCTCCAATGGAGATTTCGATTTAGCGATTGCAATTACAAATGCGATCCCCTCCGATCCATATCTGTTAATTTCTCGTTGCCTGACAAACACTGTCATTGATAACTATCTGGCTCAGGGGTTAGCCGGTATGGAGAATGCAGACGAACTCATCAACAGCCTTAATGCGATGACAAATGAGGACGAGATTCAGAGCGTTTACAACACTCTGCTTCAAGAGCTCCATGATGAAGCAACGATTATTCCTCTGACTCGCGTGAAGGGGATGGTTGCATACGATACGAATGTCATTTCCAGCTATGAGTTTTATAATCAGCCGGATTATACGGATGTATCCGCCATCATAATGAAGTAAAGAATTACGGCCAAGCGCCCAATTTTCCCGCTTGGCCGTAGTCTTTCTTGCTATGGGGGCACTGGCCTTTAACTCCCCCGTCACACCCACCGTTTCCATCATGCAGGGCAGCATGGCCTCCATACGCCTTTAATTTCTAAAAATGATTAAACTTTATTATTGTGAAAGCCTTGCTTTTCCACCCGTGATGTGTAAGCTGTGACTCACACAAGGCACAAGCCCAAGCACAAAAACGAAAGGTGGAAATGATAATGAAAACAGGAAAAATTACAGCGAAACTGAGGGACGCGGTTCCGGTTTGCCTTATGGTAAACGGCGAGGAAGTCAAGCGGTACAAGAACATCGAGTTGCCGGACGAGCTGAAAGAGGTGGAAATGACCGACTTCCATTTCAACGTACACATGGACGGGAAGATCACCTTCGAAATCCACTATGAGGAAGGCGCACTGCCGGAGATATTCCCGGAGGCCCGCACCAGAGTAAGCCGGGCGGCGAAGGCCGCAGCCAAAGCCGCCACGCAGGAAAGCGCAGAGGTTATGACCGTAGAGGCTACCGAGCCGGAAGAAAGGTCACAAACCGAAGAAATCCCGGCGGAAGAACTTGGTGAGCCTGCCACAGAGGAAAGCGGGCCGGAAAGCATCGAAGCGACCTATCATGTGACAGGCGTGCGCCGCAAGGAGCTGGTGGCAGCAGTAGGCGGCTTCATTGGCGCAAAGCCGGAATATCTGAGAGCGCCGACATACGCTTTCGCAGTAGGAAGCTACAATATCGACAAAGCAGGAACATTGACCGGCCCGGAAAATCCGGCGCTGATCGAAAGCCTGAAAAAACAAGGCTTCATTGCCGCAGAATAAATCGAGAAGGCCCCGCTTTGCGGGGTCTTTCTTGGGTTATAACATACTTTCCTTTTGTAGCTCGATATGCTATAATCAGAAAAACAAATTAGAAGTTGTGGGGGGTTGTATAATGGAATATATTAAGGTTACGAGCGAAAATATTGAGAAAGAGCATATATGTTGTGCTATTTCTAATAACAATGATATTCAAGTATCTTCCAAAAAAGCATGGTTGTCAGAACGATTTGGGGATGGTTTAGTTTTTCTCAAAAGTACGGAAAGAGGAAAATGTTTTATTGAATATATCCCTGCTGAAAAGGCATGGAATCCGATTTCAGCAGATGGATATATGTATATTGATTGTCTATGGGTTGCGGGTTCGTTTAAAGGGCATGGTTATTCGTCAGATTTATTAAATGCTTGTATTGAAGATAGTAAAAACAAAGGGAAAAAGGGATTGTGTATTTTAGCAGCGGCAAAGAAAAAACCTTTTTTAGCAGATCCTAAATTTCTGAAGTATAAGGGATTTCGAGTATGTGATGAAGCTGATAATGGTATTCAATTATGGTATTTACCGTTTGTCGAAAATACAACATTGCCACAATTCAAAGAATGTGCGAAACATCCCCATACTGACGAAATGGGTTATGTTTTATATTATACAAGTCAATGCCCGTTTAATGCGAAGTATGTCCCTGTAATTGAGAGGATTGCAAAAGAAAAATCAATACAATTTAAAGCTGTTCACTTGCAGAGTAAAGAAGAAGCCCAAAATGCTCCGACACCAATCACAACATACGCATTGTTCTTCGATGGTAACTATATTACGAATGAGCAGATGAATGACAAGCGGTTTCTGAAATTATTGGAGAAGTAAAAATCTAATTTGCTGTTTTGATTAGCCCCGCTTCGGCGGGGCCTTTCCTGTCCTCAGTGAAAAAAGATATGTTTTAAGACCTTTAGAGCTTGCTTTTTGACCGGTGGTGTGTAAGCTGTCACTCACAGAAATAAAACATATCTTTAAGGAGGACGCAACCATGCTGCAAATATCTGAAATCGTAAGAAAAACCGAGGAAATGTTTGACCTGTTCAATAAGCATTTTTACGAAGGCGAGCTGAGCCGCCCGGCCATCACTGTATCACCAGACGGAGGGCGCGGGGCGTATGGCTGGTGCAGTATCAACGAGATATGGAACGCCAGCGGTGAGAAGTATCGGGAAATCAATCTCTGCGCCGAGTACCTTGACCGGCCCATCTTCGAGCTGGCAGCCACGCTTCTGCATGAGATGGCGCATCTCTACAATCTGGTTCATGGCATCCAAAATGTAACTACCAAATTAAATATTTCCGTAATAAGTTCCCTTGACCATCAGCATTTATTTTATTTATCACATAAATCAACCATTCATCCGGTGTTGGCACCTCTCCAGCACAAGGAATTTTTCTCCATTGTTCTCTCTTGATTGGATCTTCATCATTCCAACCCTTTTCAATTCTATCGGAAATTATTGCCCGCATTTCCTCAACTGAAATGTTTCTCTCCCGCGCCATTCTTTCAAAAATATGCTCCTGCATTATTCTACCTCCAGTCTTTTGTGGGTAGCATTTCCATCATCTACAATACTATAACTGTATAAGTCCCTTTTAGGAAGTATGATAGCTACCGATTGTGACTATTATACCACCATTCTGGGACTTAGAATAGATACAGATAGGTAGGTGATGATATGGATACGCAGAAACGAATCAGAGAATTGATGGAAGAACGCAGATGGACTGACTATCGACTGGCAAAAGAAGCAAACCTCTCCCATTCTACTGTCACAAATATGTTCAACAGGAATAACGCACCAACGCTGCCAACTCTGGAGGCAGTATGCAGGGCATTTGGTATCACACTGGCTCAGTTTTTTGCCGAGGGTGAAGAAGCGCAATTGACCGAAGAACAACAGAAACTCTTTTCAAAATGGAGTACCCTGACAGATAGGCAAAAGCAAATCCTTCTTGAACTAATGGATGCTATTTGAAGCACATCGCTCCCACAACGGGAAAGATGTGCTTTTCTTTTGCCATTAAAAAAGGCCCCTGCCAACCGCAGGAGCGAAAACAAGAACTTTATAGGTAAATTTGAAATGCACCCATTCACGCAATTTGGGTGCATTGTATCAATTTATGGTACGCAAGCCAGTAAGAGAGTATGCCAATGACTACCTATACATTTCTGAAAACATCTTCGTACAAACAGAGCCTCATATCCATTCAGGATGCCGTTTCCCTTATTTGTCTTCAAATGTCAATCCTGTCAACTCCACATACCATTTACCCAACCTGTCAACTCAACACCCCCAATATCAAAATCAACCACTCAACTCTCCGCAATTTTTCACAGTAGACCAGTTCCCACTGACCCGTAAAATGAAAAAATCCGGGAACCAGAACCCGTCCCCTGATAGACCCTGACTCCCGGAAATCCCTTGTTTTCTACACTTTTTCGCTATCCTATTCTTTGACTTTTGACATCAATACTACCGTCTCAACATGGGCGGTTCTGGGGAATAAATCTACTGGTGCCAGCGTTTGCAGGCAATAGCCCGCCTTTACTAAAAGCTTCAGATCTCTGGCTAATGTGGCTGGGTCGCAGGAAACATAAATGATCTTCCTAGGCGCAATTTCCACAATGTGTTCCAGCACCGGGAGACCGCAGCCCTTTCTGGGCGGGTCCACCACGACAACCGTCGGACGCTCTCCCCGCTTTCTGAGCATCTGGACCGCCTGAGCCGAATCGCCGCAGATAAATTCTATATTCTTCACGCCGTTTCTCACGGCGTTGGCTTTAGCGTCCTCTATAGCCTCCGGCACCACCTCGACGCCAATCACCTTCCCCGCCTTGGAGGCCATTGTCATCCCGATCGTCCCGGTCCCGCAGTAAAGATCCAGCACCGTATCCTCTTTTTGTAAAGAGGCGTACTCGCCGGCAAGACGGTACAGGATCTCAGCCTGATCCCGGTTTACCTGGTAAAAGGACAGCGGCGACAAGAAAAAGGACAGACCGCACAAATGATCCACAATTCCGTCTTTCCCCCAAAGAGCCTGGCAGCGTTTTCCCAAAATCACATTGGTTTTTTCCCGATTACTGTTGAATACCACACTTTCCAGACAGGGAAGATCCTCCCGCAGCCTCTTTACTAACTCGCCGCTGTGAGGGAGCTCATCGCCATTTCCCACCAGGCATACCATCAGCGCTCCGGTGGCCGAGGCCTCCCTCAGATATAGGTGGCGCAATAGGCCGGAGTGGGATTCCTCATGGTAAACAGGCACTTTATATTCTTCCATCCACTGCTTTACAGAGGCTACCGCCTGAGCAAACACCTTCGGCTGCAAGGGGCAATCCTCGATCGGAACTATCCTATGGCTATGAAGGGCGTAAAACCCCATGATTCCCCTGCCGTCCCGGTCAGCTCCTATCGGCAGCTGAGCCTTATTTCGATATCGGTTGATTTTTGCCGCGCCAACCACCGGAGGAACCGGGAAGCGGTCAAAGCCGCCGATCCGCTGAATCGCGTCCTCTACCCGCCGGCGCTTGGCTTCCAGCTCCGCTTTATAGGAAATGTGGCGGAAGCTGCATCCGCCGCACTGGGAAAAGCAAGGACAGTCGGGTATGATCCGGTCTTTTGACGGAACGACAAGCTCTTCGATTTTTCCAAAGGCATAGTTTTTCAAGGTCTTGACAATTCGGACCTGCAGCGTATCCCCAACCGCGGCGCCGGGAACGAACACCGCCATGCCATCCAGCCGGCCCACACCGTTTCCTTCCGCAGTATAGCCGGTGATTTCTATTACCGCTATCTCGTTTTTACGCATCACTACCATCCTAACCACAGCAAGGCTTGCTGTACGATAAACACTGCGGCCGAAGAAGCCAAAGCCACCGTTAAAAGCCCCCGGTTGTGATAGGCTAGAACCAGTGCTACCAGCAAGCCTGCCGCCGCAGAGGGGACCCCAACCGCGAGGTTGTCCGAGGTGGAATAAAGGATCGCCGGAAACGTCATGGCACTCAGTACCGCATAGGGAACGTAGGTTAAAAAGGACCGGATAAACCGGTTTTGAATTTTACGCTTAATTACCGCCATCGGCAGCATGCGGGGCAGATAGGTAACCAAGGCCATTACCGCCGTAGCCGCCAGCACCATACCGTAATTCATCAGGCCGCCTCCTTTTCTTCGGGAGGCGTTTCCTCATCCACAGGAAAGCGCAGCGCCATAATCCCCGCCGCGATAACCGCGCAGATAATGATGACCCACCCGCTGGAAATTTGATTCAGGCCGGGTATGTAATAAAACAAACAGCTTAGGGCCGCCGCCAGCACCACGGTGATCGCTACGGGCTTCGCCTCCCGGCTCGGGGGAATAATGATGGCGATAAACATCCCGTAGATAGCGATCCCCAGGGCGCTTCTCACGGAAAGGGGTAAAACCCCGGTAGCCGTGGCGCCCAGCACTGTGCCGAGGGCCCAGCCCGCGTAAGGGGTCAGGATCAGCCCCGCCAGATAGCGGGCGGTCAGCTCCTTTCTCTGCCGTATTGCCACAGCAAACACCTCGTCGGTGACGCCGAAAGACAGAATCAGCCGCTCCGCCATTTTCATATCGGGATCCAGCTTTTGCGACAAGGACAGCGACATAAGCATATAGCGGATATTGATTACAAAGGTTGTGACGGCGATCTCCAGCAGGGTGCCGCCGGACAAAATCAGGGCGGTACCGGCAAACTGTCCCGCCGAGGTCAGATTGGTCATGGAAATCAGCAGTGACGACCAAGGCGCCAGGCCGCCCTCTGTGGCCATCATGCCAAAGGTAAAGGCTACGGAAATATAGCCAAGGCAAATGGGCAAGCCATCCTTAAGCCCTTGCTGAAACAGCGGGCTCTCCACTTTTTGCTGCGACAAATTTTACACGCTCCTATATCATAGCCTTGAGGGAAAGCAAGGGTCAGGTCATGGCCAGCAGATAATCATGGAACGTATAGTTGCAGGCCGACTTGATATTGTTCATGATTAAAATCTCGTCAATTCCGTTTTCCGCCGCGTAGCTCGCTAAATTTCCTTCCCAATACCGCATATCAAGGACATGGACCTCACTGTAATGAGGGGATAAAAAGGGAACGAAAGCATTGCCAAAGGATTCCTTAAGGACAGCGATCTTCTTGCCATTCTTCATCGTGGGATCCTGGTTCTGAATTTTAAACAGCTTGTTATCCCCGCCCAAGAATACGCCGTAGGCGTTGGCCCCCTCAGCGTATTCCGCCAGCATACTGGTTTCCAGCCACTCGTCAGAGCCCTGATACATCACTTGGCACTCATAATCACCGGGGATGATGAAGTATTCCACCGAGTCCGGATTCTGCTCCAAAACCGGCTCCTGGGTGATATCGTACAGCAGCCCCAGCAAACCGGGAATGGATTTTTTCTCCATATCCTCCTGAGCGACAGGGGTAAAGCCCGCCTCCTCGGCAAACTTGGTATAGGCGTAATACGCCCCCAGGCCGGTCCAGTGATGATCCGTATTAAAATATAAGTACTCCAGCTTGTGCAGGGACAAAGCATCATAAACATCAACGCCCTTTACCTCGGCGCTGTAATTGTTGTAAACCGCATCCAATGTCGGGCGTTCCGATACGGAAAAGTCCGCCTTGTATTTCTCCGGCAAGGCAAACTCCACATGGGTGGGCACCACGATGTTGTAAACCTCAGCGCTAGGTACGGCCCGCTTGATGGTGGAAATTACTTCAGCGTAATCAGCCGCCTGCTCCTGACAGTCGTAAAATGCCTCCAAAGCCATCTTGCCATACATAACGATCCCTTCATTCAAATAAGGCTCCGCAGCAGGATCTTCGGGGATCTCAGGAATCGACTGCACCTCGCTGGAGGCAGCCTCGGAGCTTTCCGGCTCTTGAGAGGGCGCTTCCTCCTGAGAGCTGGCTTCCGCCTGAGACGGCGGTGCTTCAGAGGCTGGCGCGGTTGACGCCTCTCCAGAGTTTGAGGAGCAGCCTGCCGCCAAAAGCATTAGCGCCGCCAGCACTGGCGCCATCCCTTTTTTCGCAAAGCTACCAACCTTTTTTTCACGCTTTTTTATTTCCACGGTCTTTGCCCTCTTTCTTTCCCACAATACTTTTGAACGCCCTTTTTATTCTCCGCAAAATTTTTTCTAAACAGGAGATCAAAGTATCTGTATTATAACAAAAAACAACCCCGGTTTCAAGGAAACAGCCGCCAATCTTAAAATTGGCGGCTGTTTCCTTTTTGTCGAAGTTTTTTCTTTAGGAAGGATTGTTGGTTGATCGCAGTCCGCGAAAAATTTTAACGGTTTCCGGTAAATCTTACAGGCTGGCTCTGCGCCTGTGTCAGCGGCACTGCTTGGGCTGGAAGGACTCGCAGTCGGTGCACTGGCAGACAGTGGGGTTCGCCTCGTGGGTGCCTACGGTAATGCTTTCCAGAGCGCAGTAATCCTTAGTGTCGCAATGGTTCTTACACTGCACAACGCTACAGCGGATGCTTTCATTTGCCTTACAATGATCCATTCGTTTCACCTCAATCTTTATTTCGAAGGACAGTCGCTTTTCTCCATTGCGAAGGGCCTATCTAGATTCCGGTCCTTATGCATTAGAGCTTTTCTGTCCAAGCTTAGTATGCCTTGTTTCCCTTGGCTTATGGATTGTAAAAAATGGAAAAATTTTATCTTTTGGCCTATCCGCCTCCCACGCTATCACAAACGGCGTGCCCTTCGGGGCACGCCGTTTGCTTTAAAAATTTATTTTTTAAAATCCGAATTGATTCAGCCAATCCCTTAGGGAACCTCCCTGAGAGTCCTCAGGCGTCTGCTGGGAATCCTGGCCGCCGCTGCCCTGGCCGTTATTTCCGCCGGCAGTGTTTTCGTCATTGGACGAGGTGTCCGGTTTATTTTCCTGCAAGGCAGCCTCCACAGTCATGGTCTTGCCTTCCCGGATAATGACAATGGATAAGGTATCCCCCACCTTGTGGTCTTGAATGATGGATTTTACCTCGTCGGCAGAGCTGACGGCGGTTCCATCCACGGAAACAATGCAGTCGCCCGCCTGTAGGTTATTGGCTTCATTGGTGCTCTTGAGCACATACACGCCAAGCTGATTTACCCGGTACATCATTGCCGTTTGCTCGTTGGTGATATCCACCAGGTTTACTCCCAGGCTGGGCCTTCCGGTCACATAGCCGTTAGTGGAAAGCTCCTGAACCACTTCCTTTACATCATCAATCGGAATGGCAAAGCCTAAGCCCTCGATGGTGGTGCCGTCAGAGGTGGTGCCGCCGGATTTGGCCACCACAATGCCCACCAGTTCTCCCTTATCGTTAAACATACCGCCTCCGGAGTTGCCGGGATTGATGGCCGCGTTGGTCTGCAGCAGAGACATGCTGTTGCCGTTTAAGGTAATATCCCGATCCAGGGCGCTGACGATGCCGCTGGTAACGGTACCGCCTAATTGTCCTAAAGGATTCCCGATCACTACCGCCGTATCGCCGACCTGTAGGTCAGAGGAATTACCCATTACCACTGCCTTCAGGCCTGTGGCCTCTACCTTCAGCAGGGCTACGTCGGTTTCCGAATCGGTACCGACCAGCTTTGCTTCATAGGCTGTGCCGTCCTTTGTGGTAACGGTGATCTTTTCCGCGCCGTCGATAACGTGGTTATTGGTAACGATATAGCCGTCCTCGCTGATGATAACGCCGCTGCCGGCGCCGGTTTGGACGTACTGCTGCATGTAAATGTCGGTGGTCACCGCTTCTGTGGTAATCTCTACTACGGAGGGAGACGTCATAGCGGCAACATCGGAGACGCTCATGGAATCGCCGGTATAATTGACCGCGTTTGTGTTCTCACCGCTGGAGGGCTGCACCGTGGTAATATTTACGCCGCTGCCGGAGCCGCTGCCCTTGGCCAGCTGGTAACCCAGGATGCCTCCCCCTACGCCAAGCCCTCCGGCCGCAAGGATCACCAGCGCCATAAAGACTGCGGCTGCTTTCCGGCTCAGGTAGCGAGGTTTCTTCTCCTTCTTTTTGGAGGGCGGCACCGGGGCGCTTCCCGTTACCGGGGTCGCCGTGGTATTTACTACGTTTTGATAAGGAGACTGATAGGAGTAATGATAAGTGGAATCCCCTTGCGTCTGGCCGTGATACGGCTGGGTGTTTTGCTCCTGCCCGCCCCCCTGGCTGTAGGTAGATTCTGTCCCCTGCCCGTTTATTGTATTCTGCGGATCCCCATAGCTTTGGTTTTGATTCGGATCATATGGGTTATAGTTATTCATACTGACTTCCTCCTTGAATCTATGCTGAATGATCTTTTTTGATCTTGCCTTTATGATAAACGTGAAAAGTGATAGTTTTTTGATGGACAAATGAATAAAGCTTAAAAGCTTCTGTAAAAAAATGTGAACAGCTTCACAATTTAATAACATTTCTATTCCGTCCCGCCGCAGCCCGGCTTCCCAAGAGCCGATACCATGTCCTTACAGCCCCTTTTTCTATTCTCCGCATCCCATCGGTTCACCGTATATCGAAGTTTTCTTCTCTGTCCTTCAGAAAGCGTGCATGCTGCGCCTGCTATCAATATCATCTTCGTTCCACGCCGGTTCCCCCTGCTTATTTTTATGCCGCAATCCAAAAGAATTATGCGGAAGCAATGCCTTTCACAGAATCAAACCCACTTGCAGGCCAGCGCCTTGAGCGCTCCATAGAGGTTAGCACGGCCGCCCCCTGAGGAGAGGCTCAAAAAATATCGCGGCACCGCCCGTCCTACAGCTGGTAATCCCGGAAGCCGCCTGTGTTTAGAGCTTATCGTATTTTTGATTCCGCACATTTTCTCTTATCTATTCTTTTAATCAATATGGAATAGCTCGATTTCTTCTGCCACACTGTCATCTCCCCGCTTATTTATTTGCCTGCCCCGCTGGAAACGGCGGCTTCTTAAGCTTATAGGCGGCAAAAAGAGCCTTTCCCGGGTTCAAGGGGAAAGGCTCTTTTTGCTATTGAAAATCATGATATCGAAGCCCACATGGCTATTCAAAGGTAATGGAGCCGCTGAGGGGCACACAGCAGACATAAACGCTGCCAGGAGCCATAATCAAAGCTTCTCCTGCCTCCGTGGTATAGTAAAAGGGCGTATCGTAGCTGTCCTTATGCCAGGCAATAGGGATGATTTTTCCCCGGCTCATATAGTAGCCGTCCCCGCTTCCGATCAAGTCCATCTGCTGCAAAAGGCCTCCGTCCGGACTGTAGGTGGGAATATACAGAGCCAGCACATTCTGCCGGGCAACTTGGGTGTTATAGGCGCCGTCCATCTGGGCTTCTCCAAACTGACCCACCAAATAGGCCTGCGAGCCGGCGTCATAGGTAAAGGCAGTATCCTTGTAGGAAGAGAAGGAAGCGCATAACCAATCGGCCCTCCCGCCTGCCTGTACCTGGGATTCGGTTTCGGAAAACATCTGGCTTTCCGGGGACGCGCCCTCATAGGTTCTCCGAACGCCGCGGCTGGCGATCCCGTTTTCCAGCAGCTCTCCGGAGGTTAGAACGCTGTGCTCGTAACCCAGGTTTTCCCGTCTCCATTCGTCCCGCCACATCATATCCGTATCCAGGTCAAACTCGTCGATGACCCCGCTGCCCAGCAAGGCATAGGCGTCCTCACTGCCGCCGGAATGCATATAAACCGCATCCATGCCCTGGGCGATCCGAATATAATAGGGCCTGGCGCTGCGGACGCTGCCGATTTCCGCAACCCCCGAGGGGTCCTTAAAGCAGGCCATAATCCTGGTGATTCCGCCCTCCGCCAGACATTCGTACATTACGTCGGATTGGGACACTCCCATGAGCGGCTGGGCGATATCGATATTATTGATCATCACCGCCAAGGGACGGTTATTTTCCTTTGCCTCATCCATGGGCATCCCCGTCAGATCGTTTATTCCCTTTAAGGCCGGTTCCTCCGGCTCTCCCTTCTCGGGAACTGCGCCGGCACTGGAAGCCTCTTCCCGGCTGGCAGTCCGGGACTCTGTTTTCGGAAGGTCCGCTGGGGCGCTTTGCTGGCTGCATGCTTGGAGCAGGCAGCCGCCGGCCAGCATCACCGCCACCAGCGCCGCGCTGCAAGCCGCTTTCGTACCTCTTTTCATTTTATCCATCCTTTTAATTTTTCACTCGCCCTATCTTTCCGGAAAAATCCAGGCCTTTAACGGCGGGGGTGAGCATAAGGAAAGCCGCTTTTGGGCTGATCCGTACCTTTCGTTCCGCTCTCAAAAGCGCAGGGCCAGCCTGAAATCACTTTCAAACGCTTATTTCATACTGTTATATTATAGCAGAAAAAAGTGTGAAAATCATCTGTTTTCTTCGGATCGCCGGGGGTTTTGGTTGAATTTTGCTTTGAAAATGGTATAATAACTTTATATGATTTTTGGGGAGGTAATTTTACCATGGATCAAAAGACCTTTTATATTACCACGCCGATTTATTATCCTTCGGGAAAAGCCCATATCGGCCACAGCTACTGCACGGTGGCTACCGATGCGATTGCCAGATACAAGAGAATGCAAGGCTATGACGTCATGTTCCTTACCGGCACCGACGAGCATGGCCAAAAAATCGAGCTGAACGCCGCCAAGGCCGGGGTCACGCCCAAGGAGTATGTGGACGAGATCGTAGCCGGCTTTCAGGAGCTTTGGAAGCTTCTAAATATCAGCAACGACCGGTTTATCCGCACCACCGACGATTACCATGTAAAAGCGGTGCAGAAAATTTTCAAAGAGCTTTATGACCGGGGTGAAATCTACAAGGGCAAATATGAGGGCTGGTACTGCACCCCTTGCGAGTCCTTTTGGACGGAAACCCAGCTGAAGGACGGCAAATGCCCCGACTGCGGCCGTGAGGTAAAGTGGGCCGAGGAGGAAGCCTATTTCTTTAAGCTGGGAAACTATGCCGACAGGCTGCTGAAGCTTTACGAGGATCAGCCGGACTTTATCCAGCCGGAGAGCCGGAAAAACGAGATGATCCAGTTTATCAAAAACGGCCTGGATGACCTGTGTGTATCCAGAACCAGCTTCACCTGGGGGATTCCGGTGGATTTTGACCCCAAGCATGTGGTTTACGTTTGGCTGGACGCTCTGACCAACTACATCACCGCCATGGGCTACGGCTCCGGCGACGACTCCGATTACCGGAAATACTGGCCGGCGGATGTCCATTTCATCGGCAAGGAGATCGTACGGTTCCACACCATTATTTGGCCCGCGATCCTGATGGCTTTGGATCTTCCCTTGCCCAAGCAGGTCTACGGCCACGGCTGGCTCCTATTCGGAGACGGCAGCAAGATGTCCAAGTCCAAGGGCAATGTGGTAGACCCGGTGATCCTCTGCGACCGCTACGGCGTGGACGCCATCCGGTATTTCCTTCTGCGGGAGATTCCCTTCGGCGCCGACGGCCTTTTCACCAACGAAGCCTTGATCAACCGCATCAATTACGACCTGGCCAATGATCTGGGCAATCTGCTTTCCCGGACTACCGCTATGGTGCAGAAATATTTCGGCGGCTCCATTCCCGCCCAGCGTCAGGCCGAGGATCTGGATCAAGACCTGGTGGCTATGGCAACCTCCCTGCGCGGGCGCTATGAGGAAAGCATGGACGGCTTCCAATTTTCCAACGCTCTGGCGGAGGTATGGAAGCTGATCGCCCGCTCCAACAAATATATCGACGAGACTATGCCCTGGGCCTTAGGCAAGGCTCCGGATAAGGCGCCTCGCTTAGCGGCGGTGCTGTACAACCTGTGCGAGTGCCTGCGGATCGTCTCTATTTTGATCACTCCCTTCATGCCGGAAACAGCGCCTAAAATTCAAGCTCAGATCGGTGCCGGCGCTGACGTCTGCAATTGGGACAGCGCCGATCAGTGGGGCCTGCTTCCCGCTGACGCTGTCGTCAGCAAGGGCGAAACCCTGTTTCCGCGGATCGACGTAGCCAAGGAAATTGCCGAGCTGGATGAGATCCTGATTCAGAAGCCGGCTGAGAAAAAGGCGGAGGCGCCGAAGCGGGAGCAGCCTGTCGAGGGCGTAGCTATGATCGGCATCGATGATTTCGCCAAGGTTGAACTGCGGGTGGCGGAAATCGTAGCCTGTGAGCCGGTCAAAAGAGCGAAAAAGCTTCTGAAGCTGACCCTGAACGATGGTCAGGGCCAGCGGGTCGTGGCTTCCGGCATCGCGAAATATTATACTCCTGACCAGTTGGTGGGCCGGCACGTTGTTTTGGTAGCCAATCTAAAGCCCGCCGTGCTCTGCGGTGTGGAGAGCTGCGGCATGATTTTAGCCGCCGACTGCGCCGGCGGTGACGTAAAGGTGATTTTTGTGGACGAGATTCCCGCCGGGAGCAAAATCCGATGAACGGCTTGATTTTTGATTCCCACGCCCATTATGACGATAAAGCCTTTGACCCCGACCGCGGCGAGCTTCTCGCCGCCTTGCCCCAAAACGGCGTAGGCGGCGTAGTCAACTGCGGCGCTTCCCTGGAAAGCTCACGGACTGCCGTTGCGCTGGCCGAAGCCTATCCTTACGTTTATGCTGCGGTGGGCGTTCATCCGGAGGAGGTCAAGGGTGTTCCCGAGGATTATCTGGAACAGCTGGAAAGGCTTGCGGCGAAGCCAAAGGTGGTGGCCGTCGGCGAAATTGGGCTGGATTATTATTGGAAGGAAAACGCCTCTCCCGACGTTCAGAAGCGTTTTTTTGAAGGCCAGCTTCTGCTGGCCAAAAGGCTGTGCCTGCCCGTTATTATCCATGACCGGGAGGCCCATGGGGACACCATGGAGCTGCTGCAAAAGCACAAGCCCAAAGGGGTTCTCCACTGCTTTTCGGGCAGCGTCGAGACCGCCCGCCAGGCGGTAAAGCTGGGACTGTATCTCGGCTTTGGAGGCTCTGTAACCTTTAAAAACGCCCGCCATCCGGTAGAGGCCGCCGGAGCTGTCCCATTGGACCGCCTTCTGCTGGAAACCGACGCGCCTTACATGGCGCCGGTCCCCTGCCGGGGAAAACGGAACGATTCCTCTCTGATTCGTTATGTGGCGGAAAAAATCGCTGAAATCAGAGGGATTTCCGCCGAGCAGGTGCTGAACGCCTCTTTTGAGAACGCCCGCGCCCTTTTCTCTATTTGAACCGCTCCGCCGAAAGCCGGGCCCGCCCGGTGCTGCCGCGCTTCCGATTTGACCGGCCGCCGGCCCTGCTTCAAGGGACAGCCCCGGAGGTCCTCGAACTGGGAAGCAAGGCTTTGCTTGTTCCGCGGCGGTCTCCGGCGCTTTTGCGCTCTCGCCAGGCGCTGTGCGGCCCCGCAAAGGAGCCCTTCGCTCTCTTTTGTTCTTTTCTGCCGTTTGCGCCTTGCTTTTTCCCTTTTGACAGAAAAATTTACTTTTATTCTGATCTTTTCATTAACTCAAAGGACTGTTTTATTTTGACGATTACTTATACTTTAGGCGGAAAGCTTTATGTGAACCTGACCAACCGGTGTCCCAACGCCTGTGATTTTTGCCTGCGGACTCACGGTCCCGGCGTAGGCGACGCCGAATCCCTGTGGCTGGACCGGGAGCCTACCAGAGATGAAATCTGGGAGGATCTTTCCAAGCGGGATCTAAACGCCTACCCAGAGCTGGTATTCTGTGGTTATGGGGAGCCTACCTGCCGGCTGGAGGATATGCTCTGGCTTTGCGGCAAGGTGCGCCAGGCCAGCCATATTTCTATCCGGGTGAACACCAACGGCCTTTCCGATTTAATCAACGGCCGGAAAACCGCTTCTGAATTCGACGGCCTGGTGGATATTATTTCTATCAGCTTAAACGCCTCTACTCCCGAAAAATATCAGGAGCTCTGCCACTCTCAATTCGGCCTGGACGCTCTGCCCGCTATTCTTTCCTTTACCCGGCAGGTCAGCGTCTATGTTCCTCAAGTGGTGCTTTCCGTAGTGGATAAGGATATGTCTCAGAAGGAGATCGCGGAGTGCGAGCGCCTGGCAAGGCAAACCGGCGCTTTATTCCGGATACGCGCCTATATTGAGGATTAATATCTCCCGCAAGCCCTTTCGGAATAAATTCATCAGGCTCTGAAGTAATTTCAGAGCCTTTTTTTACTTGACATATATCACGACGCGATGTATACTGTATATCACAACGTGATATATTGCTGCTGTGAAAGCAGCGGGCAAAGCCGGCCAAAGCTTCCAAAATGCTTTCTCTTGATAAATTGTTCAAAATGGACCGATGACAGAAAATAAGAGGCGGTAAGAGTGCCCCTCTGGAAAAAAGGAGCCTGCCGCGTGCTGTGGGGCAGGAGCCGCAGCCGGAATAAACCCCGGCGTTCTTAAGACAGATACGGGAGACGGCCACTGTTGGACGAACTCGGGCTATCGGCTGTATCGCTTATAAGGAGTACCATCAAATACTTTCCGGCCGGGAGGTGATCATTTGACGGCGGACGGCTTAAAAAAGAAGCTCCTTCCCATGAGCGAAACCATGTTTTATATTCTTTCCTCTCTTCGGCAGGAGCGCCACGGCTATGGGATTATGCTCCATGTAAAGGAAATTACCCAGGGCCGTATTGTGCTTGGGGCCGGCACTATTTATCAAACCCTGCAAAAGTTGGAAAGAGACCGGTTGATCCGTCCCACCCGGGAAATCGACCGAAAAAAGCAGTATCTCATCACCGGGCTCGGAGAGGAGCTGCTCAGAGAAGAAGCCCGGCGCATTATAGCGCTATCAAAGCTTGCGGAGGAATTGCTATGAAAAACACGAAAACCGTTTGGTTTTCCGCTTATCGCTGGGTTGTTCCCGCGGACTATGAAGCTTGGCTGGAAACGCTGGCAAAGCAAGGCTGGAATCTTCAGCGGATCCGCCAATGGGATTCTATCCGGATGACCTTCCACAAAACGGAACCCAAACAGTACCGGTATGTCTTTGACCTGAACGCTTTTCCAAAAAAAGATTATAAAGCCACTTATCAGCAGTTTGGCTGGGATTTTATGGGCCAAATGGCAAGCTGCTTTATCTGGAGAAAGGAATATACGGGGGAACGTCCGGAATCCTTTACCGACCAGGACAGCCTAACCCGAAGAAACAAGCGGGTGCGAAACGCTGTTCTTGCCTGTTTCCTGATAGCCTTGCTTGGACTGATTGGTGCAGCCGTAGGAATGGCCGTACACGCCGCCTTTCAGCAATACAGGGGCCTTTATGGGTTAGCGCCGGCTTTCCTCATCTGCCTGTTTTTCGTCTTGTATCTAAGCTGGGTGCTGCGTAAAATCTCCAGAAACCTAAGCCGCTAGAGGCTCTGGTCTTGCCGAATACGATGAAGCTTGAAGCCCCGGCCGGCGGACATCCCAAAGCCGGACAGCGAAGGCCCCAGCCCGAACTCTTACCGCGGCTATAAACAGGCTGCCCTTCAGCAGCGCCATAATGCCACAGCTTTCCCGTAAAAGCCGGTGCTCAAGCTGATCCTATCAGGGCTATCCCCGTCAGGCGTTTCAGGGCACGCTGAATTTATTTCCGTTGCGGCGCTTGCTTTGCCTTCCAGAAAGGCAGCCGCTTTTGCTAATGACAGCTCCGGTGATTTCCTGCCGCTGTCAGCTTGCGCTGCCCGGCTTACGCCGCGGGTGCTTTTGCGGGCGAACGTCCTATTCACCGGCTGAGCCGGGGCTGCCTGCCCAATGGTTAAATTTGTTCGTAAACCAGCGGGAGGCTTAAAAATATCTCCCCATCGCCCGTCCTACAGCTGGTAAATCAGCCAGCCTTGATCGTTTTTCATGCTTACCGCAATTTTTTATTTTCTCCATCTCTCCTAAATCTTTTTATTGAGAAACAGGCTGCTTTTATCCCGCTCTGGCTTGAACCTATTGATCTGCCAAGGCCTTTTTTCTATCTTCTCCTGTTTTTTGGTTTTGCCGTGGAGCCTCTTTCTGAACAAGAAAACAGGCCCGGAGCCGAATGGTTCCGGGCCTGTTGCTTTTCAGATGAGTGCCGGCATGGCTGCCGCCAGGGCCTGAACAATCAATGTGGAGCCTCAGCCACTCCAGTCCATTTTTCTCATTACAGAAAACACCGCCCGCGCTGTTTTACCGGCTAACCGCCTGCTGGCCAAAGCCTACTGGCCAAAACTGATGTTTAAGGAAGGATCTGAATGGTAGCCGCCAAAACCGTAATATCATCGTCGTGCCCGTCCTTTCTTTTCTCCCTGGCTAATTCCACAATCCTTTGGGCGAATTCCTCCTCTCCCTGATCCTCCCAAGTGAGAAGTTCTCCCTCCAGCCAGGCATCCCCTTCCGTCAAAACGCCATCGGATATCATCAGAAGCCGATCTCCCTCCTGAAGTTGATAGGTTTCCTTGGCGAAGCTGATTTCCGTCAAAATTCCGGCGGGTAAGGACGGCAGGTCCACCCGGTGGATTTTTCCCTTTCTCACCACATAAGAGACCGCTGCCCCGGCCTTGCAGAATTCCGCCTTACCGGAAAACAAATCCACTCTGGCCACATCTAAGGTTGCCAGCGATTCGTCTCCAGACTTTACCAGCAAAGCGGAATTGACGATCCGCAGAGCGCAGTCAAAGCTGATTCCCGCCTTCGCCAGCTTGGCTAAAATTCCTGCGGCCATAGCGCCGTCTACCGCCGCGCGGCCGCCGCTGCCCATGCCGTCGCTGACGATCATCACCATGCGTCCCAGGCCGTCGTTAAAGTAGGTGCAGTGATCACCGCAGAGGCTTCCGTTATTGCACACATGCTGCGCTATCGCCAATTCCGCCTGGAACGCCGGCTTTTCACTAAACTGAATCCGGCACCGGTCCGGCGCTGTGCTGATACAGGGTGCATCCATTTTTCTTCCGCATACCCGGTCAATCTGCCGCAGAAGATCCTTTTTGAACAGGGTCGCCGCTTCCTCCTTAGCCGCCTCAATCTCTACGGAAAGCCGATTGTAGCGGTCTACCCGGCAGCTCACGTCGATGGGCAGCACGCCGGAGGCCCGAAGCATCGTGCTCAGCTGTTCTCCAAGGGCAAAATCATATTTTTCATACAGCTCAAGCTCTTGAGCCATATCCTCTAAAATTTCGCTCATACCGCAGAACTGGTCGTAGACCACCCCCCGCACCTCGCTGATCCTTCGATCCGCCGCCGCGTTGGCCTGGTAGCCGGTATAATATCGGTTGACCGCTCCCACCACCTCAGAAAGCCTATTGCACCTTTCCCGGAAATGCTGCGGAAAATCCTCTTGAGTGATTTTATGCTTCCCTTTTAGCGCCTGGGTCAAATCGTTAAAGGCGTTCATGGTGTTGGAGTATTCCTGCTGCCAGCACAGCGCCTTGAGGCCGCAGCGCCCGCATACCGACGTAGCTGTTTTCTGATACACCTGATTCAGGTCGGAGACAGAAATCTGCTTCAGCTTTTTCGACACCTCATCCACACAGCTGGATACGTCCGATAAAGTCTTTGAGGCGAAATCCAGCCGCATAATCACGCTTCGCCGCATACCGTCCACATTTGGCTTGTCCACAGGCGTGGTAAAAATCTGCGCCAGTCCCTGGGTCGCGGATTTTGGAACCAGCATATATAATAAGGTCGCCGCCATTACCTCGTAGACGCCGGCTACTACAGTAGCAGTGTTTCCCGTTTGCAAGGCGACAATTCCATTAGAGAGGATAAACGCGCCCGCTACGGCAATTCTTCCCAATGGTGAAAACAGCCCGGCGATCAGGCCGCCGAAGGCGTAGGCGCCGGCGATATAGCTTAACGAAGCGGATGACAAACTGAAAATGATGCCGGTAGCGATACCTGAAACGCTGCCGCCGCCTACGCCGCCGTATTGAGCGCAGTAAAGCACCGCCAGCACCGCTAAAATTCTTCCTACGGAAACATAGCCGATCATTACATTGGCGAACGCCAGTATGCCGATGCAGCCGGTCAAAGCCACGCAGGCCAGCTCCTGCTGGCTTAAGGCGGCGGCGCCTCTGCTTCCTGACAGGACCTTGACAGTCTGAGTAAAGAAATACGCCGCTCCCGCGGACAACAGCGCTTCCGTTAGGTTGGAAACGATGGTAGTGGATGTAATCAGGCTGGCGGTGCTCATCGCCATACCGGTAGCGAAGATCGGTACAAAAGCCACAATAGGAGCATACAGCTGGCTTTTGTTCAGCCTTTTTAGATCGTTCAGCGTCCACCGGATAGCGGCTGTGGCTAAAATTGCCGCCAAATAGCGTATCCCCTCGTTTACCGCGCCTGGCAGAAGGCTTCCCACAATTGTTCCAGCGGTCACCGCGATTATATTAGGGAACGGTGCTGCGGCCGCCAGCGCCACGCCAAAGGGCGAATAGCCGCCGAACACCGTTCCCCGTGAGGCCAGCACGCCCAAGCCAAAATAAACGACCTGCACCAACAGCTTTGCCAGCGTCTGGGAGGCCAAGGTTTCCCGCAGAATTTCCTTGGAATGCCGTTTTGTTCCTAATGCTCCAATTGTTACCCCTTTGGTCCTCAAAATCATTCACCAACCTTTATCATATGCCCCCATTATAAGTCTTATTCCATATTTTTCCTGTCGGATTTTGCGGAGACCGATAATTTCTCAAAACTTGTTGTGTAAATAAACCACACCTAGCAGCAGGCTGAATCAAATCAAACATGAAAATAAGGGGATGATGAATAAAAAAGAGGCCCCAGCGGGGCCTCTTATAAAAACAGTGTGACGATTGATAAATAAAACTTAGGAAGAATTTATGGAACCGCAATGGTTGCAAAACGATAAAGCCCCCTAATCTTTTTCTAAAGATATATCGACGGCGTCAAGCGTCAGCTTTTCTCCATCACAGGAGGCGATCACCGTATGCTGCTGATCTGTGCGGTAAACCGTTACGTTTTTCCGGTCCAGCCTTTCCAGCGTCTCCTGATGAGGATGGCCGTAGGAATTATCCCTCCCGCAGGAAATAACGGCATATTCCGGCGACACACGATCCAAAAACGCCTGGCTGGTGGATGTGGAGCTTCCATGGTGGCCGCATTTCAGCACATCCGCCGTTACATTACCGAAGCGCTCCAGGATTTCCTGTTCAGAGTCTGATTCAGCGTCTCCCATAAATAGGAATTTTCTTTCTCCATAGGTTAGCAATACCACAATGGAATAGCTGTTCAGCTCGTCGTAGGCGTCACTATTAGGCGCCAAAAGCCGGGCGGAAAGCTCATCTCTTTGGAACAGCACTGTTCCAGCCGCACCCCGGTTTACCCTCAGCCCCTTCTGATCCACAGCGGCCAGCACGTCCTCGTAGGTCCTGGTGGTTGGAACCTGGCTGTCCGCCACCTTAGGAAGATAAATCTCCCCAATGTCAAAAGCCTCGATCACCTTATCCAGCCCGCCGATATGATCCTCATGGGGGTGCGTGCCGATCAAAAAATCGATCCGCTTGACGCCTTGCTTCGCTATGTATTCCACCAGCCGGTCAGCCGTAGCGTTGCCGCCGGCATCAATGAGCATAGTCTGCCCGTTGGGCAGGCGAATCAGCGTCGCGTCTGCTTGCCCAGCATCTAAGTATTGAATTTGCAGCTCGCGCCCCTTCTCTGGCGCGGGGATAGAAACCGCCTGCCCTTCCTCTGTCTGAGGCTCTGTTTTCTGATCGGAAAGCTCCGGGCCTCCCATAAAAAAATAAGTGCAAAGCGCAGCGATAGCCACGATGACTGCGGAGAACAAAGTGCTTTTCCGCCTTCTTGACATTCTTCTCATTGTACTTCTCCCTTTATATAATACAATTAGTATTTATTTTAAAATTACAAATTGTAATATTAATTCAGTATTATACTATTTCGACTATTTCTGCTGCCAGCAATCCAACTTCATCCAGCTTTTTGCTTTTTTTAAAAGAAGCTCCTTTTGGTTTTCCAGCGTCTCATCCAGCACCAGCTGGAGCAGCCGGTTGAGCGCTATTCCGATTCCTTTCCCCTCAGGGTATCCCAATCGGATCAGGTCTTCTCCGTTGACGGACAGCTGGCTTAAGGAACAGCACAGCCCCTGACCGCGGATTACCTCCAGCCATTTCAAAAGCTCTGGTTCCTCACGAAAACGAAGAAGCTCCTCCGCCGTTTCCATTCCTAAGAGGAAAACTAATTTTCTCGCCTGTCTCCTGTCAGTCTCAAGGGGGACTTGTCGGTACCGCTCTAACGTCGTGACTGTTCTGATGGTTTTTCCATCATACCGCAGCCTTTCCAGCGCCCGCGCGGTCTCATCGGGAGTACAGCCGGAAAAGACGCCGGCCAGCCGGAGCTTTTTTTCCGCCGGCAGCCAGCTCAAGGCACTCCGGCGCTGGCCTGCCTCCGGCAAAAACACCTGGAAAACCGGGAGATACTCTGTCAGCACCTGTTCCGCCCACTCTCCCAAGATCAGCTTGGAAAATTCCGCCTGAAGCCTTTCCGGCGCGATCTTTTTCAACAGCTCCCGATGCTTCAGCAAAGCCTGCCTTGTATCCTCCTCTATGGCAAATTCCAGCGCCGAGGAAAAGCGCAGGCACCGGAGAATCCGTAAGGCATCCTCCCGGAACCGCCTTTCGGGCTCTCCAACACACTTTAAAATTCGATTTTTTAGATCTTCCTTTCCTCCAAAACAGTCCACCAAGCCTCTTTCCGGATGAAACGCCATGGCGTTCACCGTGAAATCCCGGCGGGAAAGGTCTTCACTGAGCGACCGGGTAAAGCCTACCTTATCCGGCCTTCGAAAATCAGAATAGCCGCTTTCAGTCCGGTAGGTCGTGATCTCCGCCGCATGTCCGTCCACCACAGCGGTCACGGTACCGTGCCGCAGTCCGGTATCAAAAACCGGCATGCCGTTCAGAGCCTGCTTTGTTTCGTCCGGCAAGGCTGAAACGGCGAAATCGTAATCCTCCGGTTTTTTCCCAAGAAGCATATCCCGAACGCATCCACCCACCGCATAGGCCTCAAAGCCCTTCTCTTCCAATCGCCTGATCAGCTTAATGCCCCAATTTGGCAGTTCCATGCCGCCCTTTAACACCTCTTTCTCAAAAACAGCGGGTCGTTCGGATCGCGGAAAAGTCTTTTGCAGCGCTATCTCACAAAGGAGATTCACTCTATTTTAATGGCGCACGATAGACCCGCGCCTATCAAAGTCATTCCCATTACTTTATCAGGACATGACGCGCGGGATTTCCCAGCCGTTTTTCCTGATTTCTATCCTTTCGCTTCCGCAGCGCAAATTTCTTCCTCTGCTTGCGGCGCTTCCTGCTTCACTGGGTCCAGCCAAATCTATCTTGCAGCCGAGAAGCCCGCGTTTTTTATTTTTCGGCTCTCAAAGGCGCCGGACAAAACGCTGTTCTGATACACGGCAGCTCCGCACGAACGAATTCCGTTTAACAGCGGCCGCTTACAATTGCCACAGCCTACTCTCAGCTTCCTTTTTCCGAGGCCCTTTTTTAGACAGAGCCTTTCTCCGCCGTCAGCTCCGGCAGGGCTTTATCGCTTTTAAGCCGGCATTAAAAAATCCCCAGCTCAGTGAGTCGGGGATTTTTACTCGGTCAGCGGTATCTTCCATATTTTCCGCGATAATACTTATCATCCAAAAGGCGCTTTTTCCCTGTACGGCTGCTGCGGCGATGATAGCGTTTCCGGCCCACGTTTCTGTTTCTGGGACCGCCTCTGCGGTTGTTGCTGAACAGCACCACCAGAACGATGACAATGCCCAGAGCAATAAGAACCCAGGCCAAAATTCCTAAAATCTTTGTCCGCTGGTCCACCTTGGTAACCTCTACGCCGGAGCCGAGCAGGTCGGGAATGGAATAAACCTTTGAGCCCACCTCCGGCATGCTGACAGCGCTGGAAACCGGCTTTCTGGATGAAGACGCCCTAGACGAGGATGAAGCCCGCGAGGAGGACGCTTCACTAGAGACGGCGGCCGGTTCCTCATAATACGCAGGCTCGCTGGAGGATGGCTCCGGGGTTGGTTCCGGGGCCGCGGAGGAGGCTGGGGGCGCAGGCTCCACTTGTTGGGTGGAAGACGGCGCCGGAGCAGGCGTCGAGGATGCTTCTGAACTGCTGGAAGCCGCAGAAGGCGTGGAGGACGGCGGTTCCTGAGAAGTCTCCTCGCTGACCGCCTGGCTGGAAGACGATGAGGCGCCCTCGCTTTCGTCCTCCGCCCAAGCGGGCATGGCACAGACAAAGCTGAGCATCAATAATATTGTAACGCATAACGCAGTCCACTTTTTTACGTTCACGCTTTCTAACCTCCAAGTTACAAACCCCTTATTTTAAATCCATGCAATCCTTGCTTTTAATCAAAAAAAATCCCATGTATTTCCACGTTATATTATAGCACAGAACCGACGCAATGCAACAAATTTCCCAATTGTTGAAAAAAATGTTTCAGAAAATTTACAATCCGTTCCGCCCCGATTTTTATTGTCCCTCCAATGGCTCCAACCCACTGTTCAGTATGATCCCACAGCGACAGGGCGCTTCGGGCAAATCCGCCCCCGTCAAAGCCCGCGGCGGACAGGGTATTATCCACGCACAGAAACGCCCCCAGGGCCGCCGCCAGGATAAGAGTTACACAGAAGCCTGTAAAAAAGATTTCCTTTTGTTTTTTACGTCTGTCCAAAAAAAACGTCCTTTCTGTTTCAATAAATCGGGACGGGAAAGCCGGACGGCCGATCCGGTTTTCCCGTCATGTGATCCCAAATGCCGCTGCCGAGAAGCCTCTTGGCTGGCTATCCCCTTAGACAGAGCTCTCTCTAAAGAACTGCCCGCTTTCCTTATTTTCATCATACATCAATAATCATAGGCCCCGGCTGTAAAAACTCCCGCTTTTAAGCCTATCCTTGCAATTGATTCAGCACGCTGGCCAGCACGTTGCCCAGCAGTTCTCCGGTATAGGTAGCCTCTTCGATGGTGTTGGCGTCGGTTCCCACTTCGATCAGCAGGGAACCATGGGTCAGGTGCATATTGTATTGCGAGGGACAAAAATTCATGGGCCTGGTCATTCCCGGGTACATAGTCTCCGCCGTCTGCTGAATCTGCAGCGCTAAGCGCAGATTATATTCCCAATCTGGGAACTCCCAGGTTCCGTCGTCATCACAGCCTGCGATAATCATAATCTGGGCGGCTTTTTTCCCATCCACCACAAAGGTCGGCTTGGTTTTTCCCGTCTCGTTATTCCCCAGCGCGTCCCGGTGGATATCTAAAACCACCTGGATGCCAGGGTACTCGGCCAGATCGTCCTTGACAGTCTGCTCCGAACGGTAATAGGAGCCGTTGTAGCTGGGATTATCGTGGATGGTTTTATCGTGGAGCGTACCGATGCCAGCGTTGTTCAGCGTCTGCGTAATCGCGTCCCCCACCGCCACCACACTGTAGCGCTCGTCGGTCGTTCTGGGGTAGAAGCTTTCCGGATATTGTCCTGTGTCGATGTCCAGATACGCCTCGCAGGTGTGAGTGTGCATAATCAGCACCTCCGGCTCTCCGTTTTTTTGGATATTCACATCGGGCCTTTTCGCCAGTTCCGCTCCAATATCGATTTGGGTCTGGCAGGTGCTTTTGATGCTGAAATTCTCATATTGAGTTCCGCTGGGACCGATCTGCACCTCATTGATCGGATAGGCCGCCTCTCCTTCCTCCAGAGGGCCGCCGGTATAGGGCACTTCCCCGCCGGGATTCTCGGAGTTTTCACTGGGTTCTTCCGGCTGGGAGGATGAAGCGCTTTCAGAACTGGAGGCCTGAGAGGACGGACTGGCTGAGGAGCTGCTCTCCTTCGGCTGAGAAGGCTGAGAACCCGCCGTCTCCTGTCCTAATTGAGACTGGGCTTCCGTGTTTTCCGGAGCCCTCTGGGCAAAGAGATTCCTGGCGCCGTCCGGCGCGGTAAGCCCCGCCGCCAAAACCGAAAGGGAATTTTGTCCATCCAGAAAGGCCTGGGGCAGCTTGAGCGTAAAGCTGAGCACCGCGATCACCGTGCTTAGACAAGCCATCCCCGTCATAAGGGCACGCTTAATTTTTGGATTCCGAATCCTCACCGTTTCCCCACCCTTTCGGCATTTTTGTGAAAAGAAAGAGCTTTTGTCCGGAGCCGTGCCGTCTGCCCGTTCCTCAAAAACTCTCTAATGCTTATGCCTGAAAGAGCTGGATTATGACACCAGGGTTCCCAGATCCTCCAAGGTAAAGGAGGGCTGGAGCGCATGGTTAATCGCCATGCTCACCAGCTTGGCCGCCCGGTCGATCAGCAGGTCGATTTCCCTGGGCGTCACCACCATAGGCTCTCCACGGGGAGAAATTTCTTCTTCCATTCCCGCCTCCTCCCTCCCCAGCAGGTCCGCGGCAAGGGTCATGGCATCCACTACCGTAGGCACTCCTATACTCACCACCGGTACTCCCATAGTCTGACGGTCGATTTTAGGCCTGGCGTTTCCCACCCCTGATCCCGGGCTGATCCCTGTATCCGATACCTGGACGGTACAGCCCAGACGATCCAGCCTTCGGGAGGCCAAGGCGTCCACCACGATCAGCGCGGCCGGGCGGAGCTTTTGGGTAACGCTGTAGAGCAGCTCCCCGGTTTCTATGCCAGTCTGCCCCAGCACGCCCGGAGCCAGCACCGCCACCGGCCTTAAATCATCAAGCCCAGTGCTCCGGGCCAGCTCTCCGGTAATGTGCCGGGTGGCTAAGACTCCTTTCGCGGTTTTCGGTCCCAGATTATCCGGAGTGATCTCCGTGTTTCCCAGTCCCGCTACCAAAATCAGCCCCCGCTGGGGCAGCAGAGACGCCAGTTCCTTTCCGATCAGCTCAATTCGAGCGGCGGGATCCCGAAAATCATCGCTGAAGGGGGGAACGTCAAAGGTCAGGTACGTTCCCTCCGGCTTGCCCATCTTGCCGGCAGCCTCCGGTGTTTTGATTTTTAGACGGGTTAGGGTTACGTCTCCATACCGCTGGGTAAAATAATCCGTGCCGCCGATATCCTTTTCTAAAAGCTCCCGGGCCTCCACTGCTAAATCCGTGCGGAAAACCATTGCGAAATTCCTCCTAATATGCTATACTAAAAATCCGGTTCTATTTTCATCCTTATTATGGGGAAACCTGGGCCGGATATGCTGGATTTTTTGAAAAATCCAGAAAAATCTCTTGCCAAAGCGAAAGAAAAATGGTATCATAAATTGAAGCGACCATGAGCAAAGGAGGTGTGACCATGCCAAACATCAAATCTGCGAAAAAGAGAGTAAAAGTAATCGCCACCAAAACTCTTCGGAATAAGTCTTATAACTCTGCTTTAAAAACAGCGGTGAAAAAGGCTGATCTGGCTATCGAAGCCGGCGCTGCCGATAAAACCGAGGCCGTGCGCGCTGCGATCAAGAAAATCGACCAGGCCACCGCTAAGGGTATTCTGCATAAGAATACAGCTGCCAGAAAAAAGTCCGCCCTTGCTCGCAAGCTGAATGCTTCCGCCTAAGGGAAACTAAAACGTGAAAAGCAGAGCTTTATGCCCTGCTTTTTTGTTTTGTCTCGCTGCCGCCAAGCAGCAGGGGCGCAAGACGCCCCGACGGAATGCAAAAAGCTGAATACAGCTAGGCTTCCGCTCTATTTTCGCCAGCGGCAGCTTACCTACCGGCTTACAGCGGCGGACTTCCATAATTTATCAACTGTTCACGAATTTTGCGTTGACTTTTCCCTCAAAAATGGATATCATAAGAATAGAAATTGATTTATGGAGGTGCTCTCATTTGAAGAAGTGTCATAAAATCGCGTTATTGATCGGCTTAATAACTTCTGTGGCAGCTATCGTGGCAACCGTTACCACTGTCTGTCTGCTCCACCAGAAAAAGAAAAAAGAAGACGAAGAGCTTGAGCACTATCTGGACTGCTCTATTCAATAGGGACAGGCATTTGACTGCCAGCCGGTAAAAAACAAATAAAATCTGGGCTGTTTTCTTTTTTGCGGAAAAGAAAACAGCCCGTTTTTATTGCCTTATCTTCATTTTCATGTTTTTATAGCTGATCCGTATCGTTACAGAGCCAATGGCTTATCCATTCGTTAAACATTTCGTGTTCGCTTTGTTAATTCAAAAATTCAGTTAAAGCATATGAAACGATAGCAGCAATTAGAAAGGCAGAGAACCATACCCGCAGCCAGACAGTTCCAGGCTAAAAATCAAAAAGCTGTGAGAAATCCTCACAGCTTTTTGATTGACGGCAAGAAGAGCAAAGGAAGATCTTCCGCATATTTTTTAAGTCTTCCGCTATTTTGCCGCCCAGTTCAATAAAACGCGCATGGGTAAAGGCTTCCTTTTCTCCTATTCGCGGCAGCCAGCCCTCTTAGGCTCAGCCCTTATCGCTTGGCTTAGAGATCAGCGCCGCCAAATACCCGAAGAATACCGCCGCCGCAATTCCCGCAGCGGCCGCGGTGACGCCCCCGGTTAGGATTCCCAGGATTCCTTGCTCCTGAATCGCTTTAACCACACCCTTGGCCATCGTGTAGCCAAAGCCTGTCAACGGTACTGTCGCCCCCGCTCCAGCGAAATCTACCAGAGGGCCGTAAAGGCCCACAGCAGTGAGCACCACTCCCAAAGTGACGAACAATACTAAAATACGGGCCGGGGTCAGTTTAGTCTTATCGATTAGGATTTGACCTACCAAGCAGATCAGGCCGCCTACCACAAAGGCTTTCCCGTATTCCCAAAGCATTTCCAAAAACTATCACCTCGTTTTCCTGAGGCTAGTTTTTCCAAAACTTTAATATTTATTACTATCCTTGACCATCAAACAAAGACACATTGAAGCACCGCTTTACTCTTCCAGCAGAACCGCCCGTACGGGAGCCGCCTCCAGCCCCTCCAGTTTCAGTGGAAACGCGGCCAGAATGTAGTTTCCATCCGGCACCCCGCTCAGATCCAAGCCCTCCAAAATCGGCACGCCCGCCAGCAGAAGCTCCTGATGCGGCAAAACGGCGTCTTCATAGGGAGCGATGGAAGAAGCGTCCGTACCCACTAAAGCGATCCCCCCATCCGCCAGGGCGAAGGCCCCGCTTTGAGACAGGTACGCCGAGCCCTCCCCGCGCAGAAGCAGCCTAGGCTGGGTAAATTGCAGAATTTCGTCGGCATCTTCCCCAGTGAGGATACCGCTGACCGAAAGCACCGTGCACGGGCCGAAGCATGCCTCAAGAGGCACCTGGTCTATGGTCGCGCCGTCGTCCACAAAATGCCGGGGCGCATCCATATGGGTAGCGGCATGGGCGCCGCCGTAATATGCGGTAAGATTAAATTTATCCCCCAGCTGCATTTGCTGAAGCCGCTCCAGCCTCGGGACGGGATCTCCCGGATACACCGGCGCGGTAAAATAGCCTTTGGAAATATCGTAAATTTTCATAACGACACCTTCTACGCTTCTTTATTAGATTTTATAAACCTGCTAATAAAAATACGTCAGCCAGACAGATTCCTTCCCCCTAGTAAGATCATTCCGCCTTTTGCCGGATCAGGGTAATCCGTCAGGCCGATAGCCAAGGATAAGCATCCGAATAGGGCCGCGAGGGCAAAAGCCTTGCGGGCCATCTTTTACTTGCCTCCAAAGCGTCACATTCTGTCTCTCATGCCGAAAATTTCGAAGCCGGCAAAATTCAGCCGCCAGGCCGGCTCGGTTTCAAGTGATAAGAAAGCCTCTCTGTCACGCGAGCAAGGGCATCAATTCTGTTAAAAGCTCAAAGGATTTCTTTACCGCGATTTTCAAAAATTTAGGATAGTCCATGTGGGCGTCGTCATTGGCATTGTCGGAAATTGCCCGCACCACTGTAAAGGGCACCTTGTTGATGTAGCAGACCTGTCCGATGCTGCCGCCCTCCATCTCACAGGCCACCGCGCCGAATTCCTCCATCAGCCGGTTCAGCTTGTCCTTTGAGCCTACAAACTGATCTCCAGTGGCGATAATTCCCTGGTGACAGGCCAGCCCCTCTACCGCTCCCGCGGCCGCGCGCACCTTATCGTTCAATTCCTCGTCGCACGGGATCTGAATCCTATCGATTCCGGAAATAAACCCTTTGGGATCCCCTAGATCAGAGGTATCCATATCGTGCTGAACCACCGAATCAGCCACTACAATGTCACTGATTTTAATTCCTTTCCCCATGCCTCCGGCCACACCGGTATTGATAATCAGCCGGGGATGGTAACGGAGAATCATAGTCTGCGCGCACATCGCCGCGTTCACCTTACCGATACCGCTGACCGCCGCCACGCAATCCACGCCCTCCAGCTTTCCCTGCACAAAGGTAATTCCACTGATGGTTTCTTCCCTTTTCTCAGTCATGCTGCCCTTGATGAGCTCTACCTCTACCGTCATCGCACCGATCAATCCAATCATGATAAGCCGCCCCTTCTTCCTGCCGCGGCGCCGCAAAGGCCGCGAAAAATTTATTCTTAGTATAGCATACCGCCGTAAAAAAATCAAAAATTCCAATCTTGGGAAAAGTCCCGAAGGTCCGCAGAAAGTTCTTCTGTTTTCTTATCCGGTTATTATTGACTTTTGGCCTGATTTCCATTATTATAGTGTTAGAAACGATAAAAAGGATCAGCATTTTTTACAATTTATTTTATCCCTTTGGAAAATCTGGCTCCGATTTCACCAGCTTTTAATCCGCATTTTATCTATAAAGATAATAAACAAATAACCTGGAGGGTTGCAGTATGAAAAAATGCGCGAACCACTATGCCGTTGCCGTGGACTTAGGCGCCAGCGGCGGTAAAATGGCGGCGGCTTCCTTTGATGGCAGCCGTATTGAGCTGGCGGACTACATCACGTTTCCCAACCAGCCGGTGCAAATTCTTGACACCTTATATTGGGATGTGTTTGCCCTTTACCGCAGCATCGTCTCCGGTATGACCCAATACGCTTCTGAGCTTGGCTCAGCCGCTACCATTGGGATCGACACCTGGGGCGCTTCTTACGGCCTTTTAGACAAAAAAGGCCGTCTTTTGGAGCCGGTTTATCACTACCGCGACAAACGCACCGACACGATCATGGATGTAATCTATGAAAAAGTGTCCCAGAGAAGAATCTTTGAGCTTACCGGCGTACAGTTCAACCGGACCTACACCCTCCCTCAGCTGTATTCCTGCATTGTCAACGGCGATACCTGCCTGGACAACGCAGATAAGCTTTTATTCCTGCCCGACCTGCTGGGCTATTTCATTTCCGGGCAGATGTCCACGGAAATGACCATTGCCGGGACCTCCGCGCTGATGGAACCCTCTCAGGAAAATTGGAGCAAGCAGCTGTTTCAGGAATTCTCCATTCCTACCCATTTTCTCACGAATTTGGTGGACGCCGGCACCGTAAAGGGCACGGTCACCCCGGAGATCGCCTCTCTGACCGGCATCGGCCCCGCAAAGCTGGTGGCCTCTGTAGGCCATGACAGCGCTGCTGCTGTAGCCGCCATTCCCGGATTCGGCAAAAACAAGCTGTACATCAGCATTGGCACCCAGATCAGCATGGGAATCGAAACTGACGAGCCTCTGGTATCTGAGGCCGCTTATCAGGGCGGCTTTAAGAACACCGGCGGCATCGCCCGCAGAAAGATAATTTACAGAGATTTCTCCGCCTTCTGGCTCATTAATGAGCTGCGGGCCGCTTTAAAGCGGGAGGGCAGGGAATATTCCTTTGATGAGCTTCACAGCCTCGCGGAAGAAGCTAAATCGCTGAACGCTTACATAGATAATGAGTATCCCACCTTCAACACGCCCGGCGGCGATATCCGGGTCAAAATGGCCGAATATCTGCAGCAGACCGGCCAAGCGGTTCCGCAGACCGTCGGCGAATGGGTTCGCTGTATTTTCGAAAGCCTGGCTTTAAAGGTAAAATACTGCGCTGATTATCTGAAAAACACCTTGGGAATGCCCTTGGAAGATGCCTTTGTCATCAACGGCGGCTCCCGGAACACCTTGCTGGTTCAGCTTCTCAGCGACGCTCTCCGCCTGCCGATTCACGCCGGCATGCCATACGCCACTCTAGCCGGCAACCTGCTGACTCAGTTCTACGCCGACGGGAAGGTTTCTTCCGTAGAGGAAATGCGGGAGGTCGCCGGCCGTTCTTTCCAAATGAAGGAATACGAGCCCCAGCCCGGAAGAGATTGGGATGCCGCGCTCCAGGCCGCAGTCGAAAAGAATGTTTGCCATTAATCACAGGAAAAACCGGTTTTGCTTTTCATGAAGGGAAAACCGATTTTGATAAACCGGCCTCCGGGCCGTAAACAGTTAAAGAAAATGGAGGAATCGCAATGAACATCAACATGGACGTCATCCGCGAAGTCATGGCGGTAGCAAAACGCCTGGACGAGAAAACGCTGGTCAACACCTTCGAGGGCAACATTTCCGCAAAGGTAGACGGCAAAATCTACATCACCCCCACCACCAAGAATAAGGGCCTTCTGACTGAGGACATGATCGCTGTCATGGATGAAAACGGCAACCAGATCCATGGTAACTGCAAGCCCACCTCTGAACTTCCCATGCACACCGAAACCTATACCATCCGCGACGACATCGGCGGCGTGGTACACTGCCATCCTCCGTATCTGACCGCCTATGCCCTGGCCAACAAGGATGTAGAAACCAGAGCCTATCCGGAAATGATGGGTAACTTCTGCAAGTTCGAGTGCGCCCCTTATGGCCGTCCCGGCACAGATAAGATTCTGGCGGGCGCGATTCCGATTCTGCAAAACAAGAGAGACATTGTTCTGCTGGGCAACCACGGCGTGCTGGTGGTAGGCAAAACCGTTACCGACGCCATGAATAAGACCGAAGCCGCCGAGGCCATTGCCAAGGCGCTGTTCCTGACCGCTCAGCTGGGCGGCGAGGTTCCGCTGTCCGACGAGGAATGCCAGTTCTTCCTGGATCTTCAGAAGACCAAATAAGAAATTTTATCTTAGTAGCTTACCCTTAAAAGAAATGGATGGATTGCTGTCATGGCCACTGAATCGATCATCACCACACGGAAGTACTATAAGCGGAATAAGATATTAAATATCATCCGCTCCAATGAGAATATTTCACGCTATGATGTGAAAAAGATGACCATGTACAGTATGTCCACGGTTTTAGACATCATTGACGATTTAATCGCAAGCGGCATGGTTTACGAGGCCGATTGCGAGGAACCCAGGGTCGGGCGGAAGCCAGTATGGCTCCGCCTGAATCCCGAGGGCGGTTATTTCATCGGCGCGGAATTCAATGCGTTTCATTTGCACTGCGCTATGCTGGATTTCACCGGTGAGATCATCTACCAGTCGGAGGAGGATTTACTCCCTGACCAGGGAAAAGACGCGATTCTAGCGCTTTTAATCCGGCATATCCATGCCGCTATCGACGCCGTAAAGGGAAAGCCGGGGCAGATTTTCGCCATCAGCGTAGGAATTCCCGGCTATTTGAATGAGGATAAGAGCATCGCTCTTTCCCACTTTCGCTTAAAGGACTGGGAAAACGTCCCGGTCAAAAAGATTTTAGAGGATGAATTTCATCTTCCCTGTTACCTGGACAACAACGTCAATGTCATGGCGTTCGCTTATAAATGGCTTCGCTACAACGGCGACTGCCGGGACTTTTTATTTGTCTCTATCCGCACCGGCGTCCGTATCGTGCCGGTCATAAATAATCATCTGATCTTAAGCCGCGGCGGCCTTTCCGGCGAGCTGGGACACGTTAAGGTTGCCCCTCACGGCACCCTGTGTTCCTGCGGCGGGATCGGCTGTCTCAACTCTGAAATTTCCGACCTCAGCATATTGGGAAAGCTTAAGGCGGGTTTTGAGTTCGGCCGTTTTCCAGAAATTATGGAAATGGCCGGAGGAGACCCGGACAAGGTGACTTTGGAGATGTTCTGCGAATCCGCAGCTCAGGAACATCCTGATTCTGTAAAGCTCATGCTGGATTTGGCCAATATTCTGGGGGAAGCTCTGGGTATGGCGGTGAACATTCTGGCGCCGGAGGTCGTGGTGCTTTCCGGCCAGCTGGCCCAGTTGGGCGAGCCTTTCTTCCAGGAGATTTCCAAGGTTTTGGAGCGCAATGTGGTTCAGGAGATCTATCAAGGGCTGAAGGTTACGGCAAGCGTTTTTAATGAATATATTGGCGCTATCGGCGCAGCCGCCTACGCCATGCAGGAAGAATTTGACTTTATTGACAAACAGATTTGATCCTGCCCGCAGGCCGTCGCTGAAGGATTTGACTGGAAAGAGGATCATGATTTTTCTCCAGTCCCTTGAAACCGCCAAAGCATCACGCCTCATGTTGGTAATTTGGTATAGCAGTGAGAAAATCGCCTTATGCCTTATTCTTGACGGTCAAAGCTTGAGTTGATTTCTATTTTTGCAGGCGTCTCTTATCAAAATTTTATTGTTTGTTGTACTAATAAAAAAGCTTCGGTTGACTAACCGAAGCTTTTTTCTGTTCTGAAATTCTCGCTTTCCATATTTCATCCGATTTGGGCTCTCAGCAAGTCCTCTGCCCGCTGGTAATCCTTTTTTCTCACATAAATCACATATTCATAGGCATAATCCAGGTTCAGGCCCACGCCTCCTGCAGCCGCTCGAATGTCGGCGCGACCAAAACCGCCGGCTATATTGACCGCATTGACGATATAGGGAATCTTGTGGGCCGCCAGGGCTTCCCGCAGGCTTGCCTGAGCCTTGACAGAAAAGGAGCTGAACAGCCTTTTTCGGTTGAAAATGGTAATCATAAAGAATTTTCCCCTCTGTCAAACAGCCCATATCCGGCTATTTGACGCTTTATCAAATTTTCGACGCAATCGCTTTCAAATTTTTCAATCCCTCAATTGCCAGTTCTTCTCCGGTATCCGCAAATTTTCTCCAGATAGCGCAGTTGCCGCTCAGCTCTTCAAAGCTCGGATCAAAGGATTCGATGGTTAAGGGGCCTTCGTAGCCGACCTCAAGCAAAGCCCGGAACAGCTCCTCAAAGGGAACCAGACCGGTGCCCGGAATACCTCTGTCATTTTCGTTCACATGGACATACCCCAGGTAATCCTTGCCGCAGGTCTTTACCGCGCCCGCAAAGCTTTTTTCCTCACGGATCATATGGAAGCAGTCCAAATGGACCTTCATATTCTTATTTCCCACATCCTTGCAGTACTGAACCGCGTCAGCGGCAATATTCAGGAAATGAGTTTCAAACCGATTGACACATTCCACCGCGATCACGCCATCCCAGGTCTCCTTGGCATAGCTGGAAATCTCCCTCATCGCACTGACAGACCATTCCCATTCCCGCTCAGTTCTAGGCTTCCGGGTCAGATACCCCCAACCTGCGTAATTAACACCCCCAAGGATTTTGGAACCAATCGCCTTATTGATATCCACCATCCGTTTCATATGATTAATTCCGTTTTTTCGAACAGCCTCATCCGGAGAAATCAGATTGGTATCCAGCCCCAATGTAGTGGTGGTCACCAATTCCAGTCCCGTCTGCCGTTTTGCTTCCAGCACCTTTTCCAAGGGAAAGCTTTCCGGATGGGCGATTGCCAGATCCACGACGTCAAAGCCCAGTTCCTTTGCCTTGGGCAAAATCCAAATGTCTTTTTCCGAAAAAACTTCTGTCCAAATAAAGCTGTCTACGCCAAAACGAAACGCTGCCATTGGTTCAACCCCTCCAAAAAAATTATATTTTAATGTCTTTAGTTTAATCACTTTTCCTAATATTGTCAAGAACTATCCATCTCTCGGCCTGCTGTTGAAAAACTAGCCGGCCTTGGCAGTTTACAGCCTACAGTGATTCTTTATCCTTTACCTTTCTCTTCTCTAATTTTTTATTGAGTAGGAGATCATTTTCTGTCTTGTCGCTGGCCTCAAGCTATTATTTTCCAAGACCTTTTTATCTTCTCCCTGCCCTCTACCAGGGCCTCTTACTGAAAGCAACAAAAAAGCGTAGAAGAAAATAGATTCTTCTACGCCGTGCTGCTTGATTTACAGCACCAAGGATGGCGCTGTGTATACACGAGCTGCCAGTTCGCTGTTGAGCATATAAAGGCTTTTGGGGTCGCTTCCAAACAATTCCATCTTCGTAATCAGGTCGGTCGCATTGGTCTCCTCCTCGCCTTGCTCCTTAATAAACCAATCCAGGAATTGTAAAGTGCGGAAATCATTCACCTCATGAGCTGCCGCACAAATAGCGTTGATCAGAGAGGTGACATACTCCTCATGCGCAAGTCCCGCCTTTAGGGCGTCCATAGTATTTTCCAGCTTCACGTTAGGTTTTTCAATCGCTTCCAATGTCACAGGACAATTATTATTCTGTAAATATTGGTAAAACAGCATGGCATGGTCTCTCTCCTCCTGTGCCTGCACTTTATACCAATTGGCAAAGCCATCCAGTCCCGCGGCTTCATAATAATTCGAGAAATCTAAATATAGATATGCGGAATAAAATTCCTTGTTGATTTGCTGGTTGAGCAGATCTGCTACCTTTTGATTCAGCATAAATAAACCACCTTTGCTTTTTTATATTTACATTTAAAGTATACACCCTTTTATCCCTTTCGTCATCATTGAATTCCACGATTTTAGGATATCACACACATAAAATTTCATGCGATCTGTGTCGACATCCTAACGGGACATTTTATAAAACTGTAAGGCTTCTTTTTTCCTGGCGCATGCAATGTTAAGCAACACAATTGCATTATTTTTCAGTTCACCACAAAAGAAAAAAGAAGAGCCTGTAAACATTAGGTTTACAGGCTCATTCTGGCTCCCCCTGTTGGGCTCGAACCAACGACCCTGCGGTTAACAGCCGCATGCTCTACCGACTGAGCTAAGGAGGAATACAGAAGAACCGCGCCTTCGCGCAGTC